>SWCD01004397.1_pt1 | contig 95708 bp, 77 predicted proteins | sample 4693011 | NCBI WGS metagenome assembly SWCD01 (sample SAMN10267278, study PRJNA491770) | bioreactor metagenome | isolation source: DHS bioreactor inoculated with marine | place: Japan: Omine Ridge, Nankai Trough | reverse complement strand
TGGAAAACATTCAAACTCCTGATCGAGACTCACCCATATCATGGGTGCCTGTTAATATAAAACCGCGCAATCTTAACAAATTAGCAGTACAGCTGTATATCAATAACTTACTGATATAACTAATAAATGAAGTGCTTATGCTATCGAAAAACGAAAATCAGAGGAATCCCGGAATGACAGAAAAAGAGAAATACTGATGCTGCAGCAGGATACTGAGGAAGATGAAGGAGATTATATTAGAAAAATCATACAGATAGGTCCTCGCACATGGTGCGAGAACCCAGCAGAAAAAAAGACCTGATATCCAGTAACTGCTGTCTTAGTAACCTAGAGCACCCCTGGCTTTATCTACATCGACAGCTTCTTTGGCTTTTTCCTTATCGACCGAATCAGCCGCTTTCTCATAGTCCACGCCGTCAGAGCTGACTGATGATTTCAGCTTTTCCTGATCTACAGAATCTGATGCTTTTTCTTTATCGACGGAATCAGCCAGTTTCCCATAGTCGATCGCCATCACTGGTGAAGAAACAGCTAATGACAATACCAGTACCGATGCCAGACCCAAGATTTTTTCTTTCATTTCAAATTCCTGATAAATGTTTAAAACACGGATTTTATCAAAATCCGGTCAAACAATAACGACTATTTGATTACATTTTTAATAGCACTTGAAACACGTATAAAATTTTTTAGCATGTGCGTATAATTTGCCTTTTTTAGAATCCAGCTTAAAAATTCAAATAACACTATGGCTCAATACGTTTACACCATGAACGGCGTCGGCAAAGTCGTTCCACCGAAGAAAGTAATCCTCAAAGATATCAGTTTAAATTTTTTTCCGGGCGCGAAGATCGGCGTACTCGGTTACAACGGCGCCGGTAAATCTACCCTGCTCCGTATCATGGCTGGCGTCGATACTGACTTTATCGGTGAAGCCCGGCCGGCGGCTGATCTGCGTATCGGTTACCTGCCGCAAGAACCACAACTGGATGACAGTAAAGATGTGCGCGGTAACGTAGAACAAGGACTGAGCACGATTATCGATGCACAGAAAAGACTCGAAGAAGTTTATGCAGCATATGCTGAACCCGATGCCGATTTTGATGCGCTGGCCAGCGAACAGGCCACACTTGAGAATATCATCCAGGCAGCTGATGCACACAACCTGGAAAACAAGCTCGAAGTAGCGGCTGATGCCTTACGCCTGCCTCCCTGGGATGCAGACGTCAGCAAACTTTCAGGCGGTGAAAGACGCAGGGTAGCTTTATGCCGTCTGCTGCTATCCGCACCCGATATGCTGATCCTGGATGAACCGACCAACCATCTCGATGCAGAATCCGTCGCCTGGCTGGAGCGCTTTCTCAAGGAATATAGCGGTACCGTTGTCGCGGTCACTCACGATCGTTACTTCCTTGACAATGTCGCCGGCTGGATTCTGGAGCTGGACCGCGGTCATGGTATCCCATGGGAAGGCAACTACTCATCATGGCTGGAACAGAAAGAGGCACGCCTCGCCAGTGAAGAGAAGAAAGAAGCCAGTCGCCAGAAGACGATTAAGGCCGAACTTGAATGGGTACGCTCAAACCCTAAAGCACGTCAGGCCAAGAGCAAGGCTCGCATGCAGCGCTTCGAGGAGCTGTCGTCTGCCGATTATCAGAAACGCTCCGAAACACAGTCTCTGTACATCCCACCCGGACCCCGTCTCGGTGAACTGGTGATCGAAGCGAAAAATATCAGTAAAAGATTCGGCGACAAACTGCTCTATGAAGACCTCAGCTTCAACCTGCCTCGAGGCGGTATCGTCGGCATCATCGGTGCTAACGGTGCCGGCAAAACCACCCTGTTCCGCCTGATTACCGGTGAAGAACAACCTGACTCTGGAGAATTCAAAATAGGTGAGACCGTAAAGATCGCTTATGTCGATCAATCTCGTGACGACCTGGCAGGTAATAAGACCGTCTGGGACGAGATATCCGACGGTCTCGACAATATCACCATCGGCAACTATACCGTACCCTCTCGCGGCTATGTCAGCCGCTTCAACTTCAAGGGCGAAGACCAGCAGAAATTTGTCAAAGACTTATCCGGCGGCGAGCGCAATCGGCTGCACCTGGCCAAACTTCTGAAGAGTGGCGGTAACCTGTTACTGCTCGACGAGCCGACTAATGACCTGGACGTGGAAACCTTGCGTGCACTGGAGGAAGCGATACTCGACTTCCCTGGTTGTGTCGTCGTCATCTCACACGATCGCTGGTTCCTCGACCGTATAGCAACACACATACTTGCCTTCGAGGGTGATAGTAAAGTGACCTGGTTCGAAGGCAACTTTTCTGAGTATGAAGCAGACCGCGTCGAGCGTTTAGGTGAAGATGCAGTGATAAACCCGCACCGTATCAAGTTCAAGAAAATAAGTTGATATATCCTCGCGGCTAATCTATCACTGGCGAAGGACAAGCATACAGATAAAGTTATTGATCACCCGGTATCTAGCTACTGGATTTCAGAAGTGAATAAAAACCATCGAGCACACTGAAACCATAGGCCGTGGTATCATCATCAAGCGATTCACTGTAACAGATACGCCCGAGTACTTCCTGTGAATGATCATCAGGAAAGCGCAAAAGTACCTGCACCCTGTCTTCGAGTTCGAACGCCATGTCCGAAAGAAAACGAAATCCGCCTTTGCCGATATTTTCTATATAGAAAGATTTTTGAGAGAGGTGATTTTGAACTTCGCCATTGATAATCAACACCTGAATACAATATCCATCTGCAGAAGACCTTTCCTGATTTCGCGTCATCTTATTACTTCGGTTGTTATCATTACTGATTGATTATAGTCAACAAAATACAGGATGATGGAACCCGTAAGAACTTTTTGATGAATGGTCTATTTCACCACGGCAATTCATTAGAAAAATGCCGAGAGATTTATTTTTCTGTTTTACTCTTGTCAGAAAGATTCAGCTCCCGCAGGTGATCAAGCTTCTCCTTGATCCTGGCTTCCAGGCCGCGTTCGACCGGCTGGTAATATTCACGCTCTCCCATGGCTTCAGGGAAATAAGTTTCGCCTGCAGCAAAACCATCCTCTTCATCGTGAGCATAGCGATAATCCTTACCATATCCCAGCTCCTTCATGAATTGTGTCGGTGCATTCCTCAGGTGCTCCGGCACATCCAGTGATGCTGAGTTCCTGGCATCGGACATCGCTGCATTATATGCAGAGTAAACTGCATTACTCTTGGCCGCGCAGGCGAGGAATACGATTGCCTGGGCGATGGCGAGCTCTCCTTCAGGGCTGCCCAGGCGTTCGAATGTCTGCCAGGCATCCAGTGCCAGCTGCAGGCCACGGGGGTCAGCGTTGCCGATATCTTCCGACGCCATGCGTACTACGCGCCGTGCTATATACAGCGGGTCGCAACCGCCATCGATCATCCGGCAAAACCAGTAAAGTGAAGCATCGGGATTACTGCCACGGACAGATTTATGCAGTGCAGAGATCTGCTCATAGAAAAGATCGCCACCCTTATCGAAGCGCCGCAGGCTTTGCGAGGTGACATCCTGCACCACGTCTTTATCAATACGCCTTGTTCCGGAAGTATCCGCTTCTGCCAGATCACAGGCGATCTCGAGAAAGTTCAGTGCTCGCCGGGCATCACCATCCGATGTCTGCGCCAGCATATGCAGTGCTTCATCATCGATTTCTATTTTTGTATTCTTAAGCTGCTCGTCGCAATTCAGCGCGTTACGGATGACCGTTATCAAGGCCTCTTCAGAAAGTGATTTCAGTACATAGGTTTTAACGCGCGACAGCAGCGCATTGTTTAACTCGAATGAAGGGTTCTCGGTAGTGGCACCGATGAAATATATCGTGCCGTCTTCGACATACGGTAAAAACGCATCCTGCTGTGATTTATTAAAGCGATGCACCTCGTCGACGAACAATATGGTCAGCGCACCCTGCGCCTGCCATTGCTTTGCCTGTGCGATCGCCTCACGGATGTCTTTAACCCCGGAAAGTACGGCTGACAGGTTGATAAAGTGTGCCTTGACCGAATTTGCGATGATTTTCGCCAGTGTGGTCTTACCGGTACCGGGAGGCCCCCAGAACACCATCGAATGCAGGGTCTGGTTTTCTATCGCCTGGGAAAGCGTCCTGCCCTCTCCGATGATATGGTCCTGACCGATATAATCAACCAGACTCTGCGGCCGCATCCTGTCGGCGAGCGGACGGTAGGGCTGCGCATCCTCTGTGAAGAGTTCAGCAGTCATCTGGCTTCAGGCAGGCTATCCGCCAAAGACATCGACGCCTTTGGGAGGGATGAACTCGAAGACTTCAGGAGACAGCTCCCTGTTCGTGCGCAGGTCTGAAAACACGATATCAGTCACCTGTTCGAACTGATCATGCAGTTGCATGAAACGTAATCCGCTGGCATCGAGGCCGACGACGATCTCACCGAAATCTGACTCTTTTGATTTACTCAGAAGTTTTAAACGATACACACCCTGGCTATCATCCAGCGGCGTAACACTGAAGTCATCATGTAATGTGGTACTGTCTTCCAGCAGCGCCATCGGTGTTGCCGGTAGACCGGCGGACTGCTTCTGCACGGTGACCTGCTGCAGGTCAACATCATAGATCCAGATGCGTTCACCATCTGAAACGATTACCTGTTCGTAAGGCGAGCGGTAGTTCCAGCGAAACTTGCCCGGCCGGTTCAGATAGAAATCGCCTTCCGTCTGCTGCAACACCTCACCTTCGTGTGTCCGCAGTGTCTGCTGAAACGTTGCTTCGAGCGTTTTTGTATTCGCCAGGAAGTCTTCAAGGTATGCTTCACCCTGAGAGACCGGTTTACTCTCTGCCATGGCATTTGCAATACCGAGAACACACAGGAAAAAGATTATTATTAAGACTGATTTCATCGTCACTCGAATATACTTGCTGTTATTATCAGGGATTTTGCCTGGTCTCTTATTCCGGCGGTGGCGGCGCCAGCACTTCTCGAGAGCCGTTAGACTGCATGGCTGAAACGACACCGGCCGCCTCCATCTCTTCGATCATCCTGGCCGCGCGGTTATAACCGATCTTCAACCGCCGCTGCACATAAGAGATAGACGCCTTACGCGTCTGCGTTACGATGACGACAGCTTCATCATAGAGCGCATCGACATCACCGCTACCGCCATCGGTCGGTTTTTCTCCGGGTAACACCGTACTATTTTCCTGTAAGATCTCTTCGATATAATCCGGATCGTTTTGTTCCTTAAGGAAGGAAACAACGCGATGCACTTCGTGATCATCGACGAAAGCGCCATGTATCCTTACCGGCAGGCCACTGCCTGCTTCCATGTATAACATATCACCATGTCCGAGCAGGTTCTCTGCCCCCATCTGGTCGAGGATAGTCCGCGAGTCAACGCGTGACGATACCTGGAATGCAATCCTGGTCGGTATGTTCGACTTGATCAGGCCGGTCACCACATCGACCGATGGCCGTTGTGTTGCCAGGATCAGGTGGATACCGGCAGCCCGCGCCTTCTGCGTAATGCGTGCGATCAGCTCTTCGATCTTCTTGCCGACGACCATGAACAGGTCGGCAAACTCATCGACCACGACCACGATATATGGCAGAGGCTGTAATTTTTGCGGCTGCGAGCCCGGCGCATGATGGTCCGGGTTGAATGTCGGATCTTCCAGAGGCGTGCCCGCCGCGATGGCTTCTTTCACCTTGCGGTTGAAACCGGCGATGTTTCTTACCCCGAGACCAGACATCAGTTCATAACGGCTCTCCATCTCGCCGACACACCAGCGCAGTGCGTTTGCAGCTTCTTTCATGTCGGTGACGACCGGCGTCAGCAAATGCGAGATGCCCTCATAGACATTGAGTTCGAGCATCTTTGGATCGATCAGGATAAGCCGTACTTCATCCGGTTTACTCTTGTACAGCAGGCTCATCAGCAAGGCGTTGACACAGACCGACTTACCCGAACCGGTAGTTCCTGCGACCAGCAGGTGCGGCATCTTGCACAGATCGGCGACCACTGGGTTGCCGGCGATATCTTTACCAAGACCCAGGGTCAGCGGTGATGATGATTTATCGTACTGCTTGGACATCAGGATCTCACTTAAGGAAACGATCTCACGATGTTCATTAGGTATCTCCAGGCCAACACAGGTCTTACCCGGGATAACTTCGACGACCAGGATACTGGGCACTGACAGCGAACGAGCCAGGTCTTTCGACAGCGCCGTTATCTTGCTGGCTTTTACACCAGGCGCTGGCTCCATCTCGAAACGGGTGATGACCGGGCCGGGGTGCACAGCAACGACCTCGACCTCGACACCGAAATCAGCCAGTTTGATCTCGACCAGCCTGGACAAGGCTTCCAGGGCATCGTTGGAAAAACCTCGCTCCTGCGGTTTTGGCGGATCCAGCAGGCGCAATGCTGGCAGTTCCGAGTCCGTCGGTGCTTCGAACAGCTGGATCTGCTTCTCCCTGTCCATGCGTTCGGAGATCTCGACTTTTTTCACCACCGGTTCGATGCGTACGTCTTTCGCACCCATGGCTTCACGCACCTCCTGTTTCTTCTTGCTGGCAGCGACTACTTCCTGGCGCTGTAGCTTGGCTTCTTCACCGGCTTTTAGCGTCTGACGGTTTTCCAGGATGCCGAGGATCTTCGTCACTATCCAGTAGTAACTGACCATCGCGGCATAGCCGATGGTGTCGATAACGCGGAACCATGAGATACCGCTGAACAGGGTTATTCCAGCGAGGAACAGTGCCAGCAATATCAGCGTCGAGCCGAGCAAGCCCATCGAGCCGGCCATGGCGTCACCCAGCCATCGCCCGAGGATGCCCCCGCCGTCGAGAGGCAGGACACCATCGGTGCTGGCAAAATGCATGCTGGTCAGGGCACAGCCCATGGCGACGGTGACAAAAAAGCCGGCCCAGCGGATACCCAGTTCGTGATAATCGATATCCTTATCGACTTCGATGTGATTACTGCGCAACACCAGCCAGCCGCTGTAGGCGATGATCACCGGGAAAAGATAGGACAGGTAACCGAACAGGTTATACAGCACATCGGCAAACCAGGCACCGACAACACCGGCGGCATTTTGCACCGACTCCCTGGAACCGGTATACGACCAGCCAGGGTCAGTTGCCTCGTAAGTGATCAGCGCAGTGAACAGGAACAGCGCAAGCGCCATCAGTACCAGCATCGCACCTTCGCGCAGACCTCGCTGCAGCTGTGTCGCGATGACAATACTTTTTTCAGAGCTGGTAGTTGATTTTGTACGACGAGCTTGAGCCAATCTTCATTCCGGTGGTTGTAGCTTAAGGATGGTTCAGGACCATTGCGCTATCTAATAATTTTGTAGCATTATACCCTTGATTTGACTAAATATCAGGCTTTCACGGGCTTTTGTAATGCATCACTGTTTTTTGATCTCATCCTGCAGTACTTTATCGACGACGCTGCCACTTTGTACCGCTATAGCCTGAAACAAGGCACGCTCCTGAACGGATTCTGAAGCAGCCATAACTGCCAGCTCAGAACCGGCAAGCTGCAACACATAAGGCAATATTGCAGATGATAATGACTGCGATGAAGTACGTGCCACTGTCGCAGGCATATTCGGTACCGCCGAATGTATTACGCCGTGATCCGTATAGCACAGGTTTTCACTGCTGGTGGTCTTGATGTTTTCGACGCAGCCACCCTGATCGATCGAGATATCCACGATCACGCTACCCTGTTTCATCTTTTCAATCACCGATTGCTTCAGAACTATGGGGGCACGCCTGCCGGCGACCAGTACTGCACCGACGACCAGGTCTGCTTCAAGACACAGCTCTTCGATGACCCCGGCGGTCGATAGATGGGTTTCGATATCCGGGTACTGACTTTTCAATGCCGCTAGTTTTTCCTCGTTGAGATCGACCACATCGACCCTGGCACCCAGTGCTACCGCAGAAGCCAGTGCGTGACTTCCCGCTGTTCCGGCCCCCAGTACCACGACACGACCGGTTTCTGCACCATCGATACCGCCGAGCAATATACCTCGCCCACCCCGGTTTCTGAATAACAGGCTGGCACCGCGAATAGCCGCGATGCGTCCTGCTACCTGGCTCATCGGTCTTAACAGTGGCAACTGACCACTCTCATCGACGACTGACTCAAACGGGATTGCAGTCACACCGATGTCACATAAGGTCTCTACCAGAGCCGCATCTGCAGCCAGATGCAGATAGCTGAACAGGATGTGGTCACTGCCTAGTGAAGCGATATCCTGATGCAACGGCTGTTTTACTTTTACGATGAGTTGCGCTGATTTATAGAGTTCATCGGAGCTGCTTACTGTCTGTGCTCCAATCGACCGGTATTCCTGGTCTGAATAACCGCTGTTGATGCCGGCATTCTCCTGAATAAACACCGGATGCCCGGCATCGACCAGCTCGCTACAGGCCTCAGGTGTCAACGGCACGCGGCCTTCACCTGTCATTATTTCCAGAGGGATTCCGATCTTCATATTATTTCTCTTTGATATTGAATTGAGCAATTCTGACACATAACTTTAAACTGATGTTCCTTCCTGTATTGAGTAGATTAAGGGAAGATTAAAGACTTATAACATAGAAACAATTGTCATTAAGATTTGCTAATATATGTGCCCATAGCTATCTAGCCCTAATATATAACACTTCAGTTGGAGAAAAACATGAGTGAATCACGTCATGAACGCCTGATCATCCTGGGTTCAGGCCCTGCAGGTTACACTGCTGCCGTCTATGCAGCACGCGCTAACCTCAAACCCGTTGTTATTACCGGTATGGAGATGGGCGGCCAATTGACCACCACCACTGATGTCGACAACTGGCCTGGAGATAACGAAGGCGTCCAGGGTCCTGAACTGATGCAGCGCATGCAGGCGCACGCAGAGCGTTTTGGAACCGATGTGATCTTTGACTACATCAATGAAGTCAACCTGGAAAACCGCCCTTTCACCCTGTATGGTGATTCAAATACCTATACCTGTGATGCATTGATCGTCGCTACCGGGGCCAGTGCGATGTATCTCGGACTCGAATCTGAAGAAGCCTTCAAAGGCAAAGGCGTCTCAGCCTGCGCGACCTGTGACGGTTTCTTCTACAAGGGACAGAAAGTGGCCGTTATCGGAGGTGGCAACACCGCAGTCGAAGAAGCCTTATACCTGTCAAATATCGCTGCGGAAGTGACCCTGGTGCACCGACGTGATTCACTGCGTTCCGAGAAGATTTTGCAGGATAAGTTACTGGAAAAAGCTGAAAACGGTAACGTCAATATCATCTGGGACAGCGTACTCGACGAAGTACTCGGTGATGACAGTGGCGTGACTGGCATGCGTGTCAGGAATGTGAACGATGACAGCACCCAGGAGATCGACCTGCAGGGTATATTCATCGCTATCGGACACAAGCCGAACACCTCTATCTTCGAAGGTCAGCTCGATATCCATAATGGCTATCTCTGCGTCAAGAGCGGTACCGATGGTAATGCCACTGCCTGCAGTATCGAGGGCGTGTTTGCCGCTGGTGATGTCACCGACCACATCTACCGTCAGGCGGTAACCTCGGCGGGAACCGGCTGCATGGCGGCACTGGACGCAGAACGTTACCTGGATGACATCATCTGTAAAGACCTGGGTAACTGCTGAAGCAGGACACAAGCCGGGGACAGAACTTAGCTCTGTCCCCTGTTCACCATGAAAATCGTTTTCACCGACAGTATAGCCAGCGTAGAACAACAGCACTGGAACAGACTGGCCGGCGATCAAAATCCTTTCATACAGCATGATTTCCTCAACGCCCTGGAGCAGCACGACTGCCTGCAGCCATGGGGCTGGTATCCACAGCACTGCCTGCTCTACGATGGCGACACGCTCATCGGTGCCTGCCCGGCCTATATAAAAGACAACTCATATGGCGAATTCGTATTCGACTGGGCGTGGGCTGACGCTTACCAGCGAAACGGACTGGAGTATTATCCAAAACTGGTCACGGCTATCCCCTTCACCCCTGCACAGGGACCGCGCTTATTAGCGAGCAAGGAACACAGAGACGCCAGCGGCAATCCGGTTGATCCAAGGGCGATCAAGCGCGGCCTGATTGACGCTCTGCTGGCTCTTGCTGACAAGAACGACCTGTCATCGGCACATTTCCTGTTCTGCGAGAAGGATGATATCGAGCAGCTGTCAGAGTCAGGCCTGATGCTGCGTTATGATTATCAGTATCACTGGTCAAACCAGAACTATCAATGCTTCGACGACTTCCTCTCAACGCTTACCTCCAAGCGTCGCAAGAACATCCGGCGAGAACGCAGAAAAGTCAGCGCAGGTGATGTCTGCATCGAAAACATCCGGGGCGACAGGCTCGATGATGAACAATGGCAACTGCTGTATGCCTTCTACCGTGTTACCTTCATGAAAAAATCCGGTGCACCGACGCTGACGCTCGATTTTTTCAAAGCGGTGGCGCACAAGATACGTGCGATCTTCGCATACCATGGAGGCCGCACGGTTGCCGCCGCTATCTGCTTCGAGGGCAGCGATACTCTATATGGCAGGCATTGGGGCTGCAGCGATGACTATGACAGTCTGCATTTTGAGGTCTGCTATTACACGGGCATCGAATACTGCATCGATAAAAAACTACAGGTATTCGAACCCGGCGCTCAGGGGGAGCACAAGATCTGGCGTGGATTTCTGCCGACCAAAACACGCTCGGCACACTGGATAGCTAATGCCGATTTCAGACAGGCGATACAGGATTTTTTACGAAGAGAATCCGCCGCGATGGATCAGCATGGCGAGTTATTATTAGAATCATCGCCTTACAGAATAACTGGCAATAACCGCAGTGAGTAGCCAGATCAATCTTCACCGCGATGCTTTATCCAGTTCCCGAGTACAGTCTAGCGAGGCCCTGAGTTCAAAACAATGTCACAGATTCCCTGGCTAGAAGACAATCATTTCATTTTCCCCGATGTAGATAATGCGCTTATCGAGCCGGATGGTTTACTGGCCGCCAGTGAGCTACTTACTCCCGAGCTCGTCATCTACGCTTACCAGCAAGGTATCTTCCCCTGGTATTCTGACGGGCAGCCGGTGTTGTGGTGGTCACCCGATCCACGCTGTGTACTGTTCCCTGAAAAATTCCATATCTCCAGGAGTTTTAAACGCACGCTCAACAGTGCTCATTTCGAAATCAGGACAGACACATCCTTCAGGCAGGTGATGCTCGCCTGTGCACAACCTCGCATCGGTAAAGACGGCATCAGCGATAGCGGCACCTGGATCACAGATACCATGCTGCAGGTTTATTGCGAGCTACATGATAGAGGTATCGCTCACTCTATCGAATGCTGGTACGAAGATGAGCTGGTCGGCGGCATGTACGGCCTGGTTCTGGGTGATATCTTCTTTGGTGAGTCCATGTTCAGCAGGATGAAAGATGCATCAAAAGTTGCCATGCATCACCTGTGTACTGTGATAAAACCCTATATGGTAGACGCACAGGTCTATTCAGAGCATCTTGAATCACTCGGTGCGCAAGAGATCGGTCGGCGTGACTTTGTCAAACTGATCGCTGCCCGCTCGAATCTATCTTTAAATATCTAAGGAAGCACAGGCGCTAATTCGGTATAATTCGCCTTCATTTATTTGCTATACCCCCCTGGATTAACCATGCAATTTATCGAAACACGCGGCAATGACGGCCAGCACCCTGAAAAAGTCAGCTTTTCTGAAGCGATACTCGCACCGATCTCATCGTTTGGCGGCATCTATTCACCCGAATCATTACCCGATCTCGGTGAAGCATTTTTCAGCACCCATATATCATCAGATTACAAGACGCTGGCACGTGCCGTGCTGACCGCTTTCGACATCGATATCGATGCCGCAATCATCGATAAGGCACTGGCACTATATGATGCATTTGACGATGGCGCTAATCCAGTACCTGTGGTGAAAGTCAAAGATGAGCTGTTCGTCAGCGAGTTGTGGCATGGTCCGACACGTGCTTTCAAAGACATGGCACTACAACCATTCGGTATCGTATTATCTTCTATCGCCCAGCAACGCAATGAGCATTACCTGATCCTTGCCGCCACATCGGGCGATACCGGACCCGCTGCACTTGAGACATTCAAGAACAAGGCAAATGTACAGGTCGCCTGCATGTACCCTGAAGGCGGCACCTCGGATGTACAGCGTCTGCAGATGGTGACCGAAGATGCAGCCAACCTGAAAGTTATCGGAGTAAAGGGCGACTTCGATGATACCCAGAGTGCTCTCAAACGCCTGCTGGCATCGAAAGCATTTAAAGACACATTAAAAGAAAAGAATATCCTTCTGTCAGCAGCAAACTCGGTTAATTTCGGTCGCATCATCTTCCAGACCATCTACCATATCCATTCCTACCTCGAGCTGGTGCGCCTTAACGAGATAAAACAGGGCGACAAGGTCTACCTCGACGTGCCGAGCGGCAACTTCGGAAACGCACTCGGTGGATACTACGCCATGAAGATGGGCCTGCCTGTAGAAAAGATCCTGATCGCATCGAATAACAACAATATACTGACCCAGCTGATCAACACCGGTGCTTATGACCTGAGAGAGTCTGCAGTGATACCGACCACATCGCCCGCGATGGATATCCTGAAGTCATCGAATATCGAACGCATCCTGTTTGATATGTTCGGAAAAGAACGTACCAAAGAGTTGATGCTGCAGCTAGATAATGACAGGCATTACCAGTTAAGCGACGATGAACTGAAACAGATACAGTCTATCTTCTCGGCAGATTACTGTGATGACGACGAAGGTAAGAAATATATCAAGGAAGCTTTTGCTACCGGCTATCTCATGGACCCGCATACCGCGACCTGTTTCAAGGCCTACGAGACCTGCCGTGACAAGCCACTGAAGACCATCGTTTATTCCACTGCAGAGTGGACAAAGTTTTCACCGGTGATCGCCAACGCACTCACCGGCGAAGAAGATGCACATGATATCGATGCATTGAAATCGATTGCAGCTGAAGCGGGTATCGAGATCCCGGCAATTATCAGTGGACTGTTTGATAAAGAGATAACGCAGAAGACGATCATCGAGAAAGACAAGATCGAATCGGAGATTCTTTCGTTTTTGTGATTTTTTTATTCTGGTCTTTTTTCTGATCACCAGGTACTTTTCGTTAGGCATTGCGGTTCTCGCACCGCGGGCGAGGTACTCATTCCTTCGTTTGATGCTTTCTCTTATTGACGCTGCTTTGGTACGTGGATTGTTATCACGAGTTTCGCCTTGTTACGGCGAGTCACTTTTCTTTATGAATAACATCCATGTTATTCACCCTTCGGGTCGAGCAGAGCTCGTTCAAATTTGTTCCAGACAAAATTTAGTCAGTAGCAAAAGAAAAGTAACCAAAAGAATGCCATCCCACTTCGTTTGCCCCGAGAGAAGCGTTCGGAGTACCTGAATTGCTCACTGTTGCCAACGAGCCCGCCTTGATGCGCCATCCGGGCGCACAAGGCTAAATTCGCCGTCCATGGCGAATTTGCTCTACCAACAGTAAGCAATTCAGCAAACAAAAAGGGAGAGGAAAACCAAAAAGAAAAAAACCGATGTCATGTATCAGCCTAGAGTAAATCAATACCGACTGTTTTGCTTTAGTTTTCAGTTCGTGACTTTGACTTTTAACCCACCTTAGCAAGCCATTGAGGCAGTGCTGTTATCATGGGCTTTCTGGGCCAGCTGTCTGAGCGTGTGTGCTTTTTACATACGCGAGTTCTGGCGCAGCATGATAACAGTATTGCCTCGATGGGAACCCCTGTGCTTTCTACAGGGGCGTAGCTGAAGTGGCGGCCCTTTCTGGTTACTCTTTGTGGCTGTTGACAAAGAGTAACTCGCCAGCGGGGCGAGTCCCGCAAAGCTAAACAAAATAATCGAAGTAAATAATCAAACACCATACTAAACAGACTCAACATCAACAATCCAACCACCCTCTCCCTCAGCAACCGAATACTCCTTACAAACCCAAAGCCCAGCAACTGCAATCAACTCATCTGCGAGATAGATCAACGGAATAACATCCCTCTCCCACGGCGGAATATTTGCTTCCTGCAGCAGCTTCTTCAGACTCTGTGAATGTCGTCGACCCGCTGGATGAAACTTCTCACCTCCCTTACGTGAGCGGATAGTTAAAGTCTCACCTAACAGTTGCCTGTTGAGACCGACGCCTTCTGTTTCGACAGCCTTTATCCGAATACCCGGTTTTTCTATCGTCACTGGAAACGCAGGATACCACTCGATATCTTGCTGCAGTCTCAGCGCATCAGTATTTCTTAGCAGGTAGATGTCACCCTGGAACCTTCTGAATACGAAGTCAGCAAAAATAATTTCAGGGTTTGCATCCTGCTGTGAATTGAGCAAGGTCTTTTCGATTTCCAGCAGCAGATTTCTTGTCGGTTGTTGCACGAGTTTTGATATCACCCAGTATCGCAGCATGTTCAATAGTCTTGGCGACGACAACTGTTGAAGCCTGTTAACAGATACGCTGGACTCGACATCGACAACACAGGACTTTGATGAGCATTCTAGTGTAGAAATAGCATTCGCCAGATCGATGGCTGCCATGTCTTCAAGTACTTGCAGGTTGTTCGACTGCAGCTCGCTGACCTTTGCCAGTTGTGTACTGACTTCAGGCCAGCGTTGCTGCAACAGCGGCAGGATATCTTTTCTTAAAAAATTCCGGTCATAAGACGTATCCTGGTTGCTCGGGTCTTCCACCCACAGCAGATTGTATCCTCTGGCATAAGTTTCGATCTCATTTCTGGAAAAGGACAGCAATGGCCGGATATGTATATGTTCGCCAAACGCTTTATTAGCAGGCATTGCTGACAGACCGGCCGTACTCGCGGTACGAAAAAGCTGCAATAGCAGGGTTTCTGCCTGGTCATCTTTATGCTGTGCCGTTACCAGGCATTCACCCTCCACCAGGTTCTCGTGCAGTGCTTGATAACGTGCATTCCTGGCTGCCTCTTCAGGACTCTCTCCTGTTTTTGGCTGCGCATCGACATACATTATATCGAGCTGGACACCCAGTTGATCACAGGCCTGCTGACAATGAACCACCCAGTCATCAGCATTGTCCTGCAGTCCATGGTGTACATGCACTGCACGCATGACGACATCGAGTTGCCTGAAGCAGTGCAGCAGGACATGTGAATCGAGGCCACCGCTATAAGCGATAACATAACTGGACTTTTCTACAGGCAGATTCAACGATTCCAGTGAATTTTGGAACCGTTTAACAAAGGACATGGTTATTTCAGATGAGAATCATTAACCGGATGATACAGAGCAGTACTAGGATGGAGACTCTTCGAGGAACGCACCATATGATGTCAGGCGACGGTAGCGTTCTTCCAGCAGTGTATCCAGACCCATGGTCTCGAATTTTTGCAGGCTGTCGATCAGCGCCTGCTTGATATTACGTGCAGTTTCATCAACATCTCGATGCGCACTACCCAGAGGTTCACGGATGACCTGATCGATCAATCCCGCATCTTTAAGTTTGGCTGCGGTGATTCCCATGGCTTCCGCAGCATCAGCTGCCTTATCAGCACTCTTCCACAGGATAGACGCACAACCTTCAGGAGAAATAACCGAGTAAGTACTGTATTCGAGCATCATGACGCGGTCACCGACGCCTATCGCCAGTGCGCCACCCGAACCGCCTTCACCTATTACGGTGCAGATGATCGGTGTCTTAAGGTCAGCCATCTCGAACAGGTTACGTGCGATTGCTTCTGACTGGTTTCTCTCTTCGGCACCGATGCCTGGATACGCCCCCGGGGTATCGATAAAGGTGATCAGCGGAATACGAAAACGTTCAGCCAGCTTCATCAGACGCAATGCCTTGCGGTAACCTTCCGGTCTAGGCATGCCGAAATTACGACGGATATTTTCTTTGGTATCACGGCCTTTCTGCTGGCCGATCACCATCACCGGCATACCATCGAGTCTTGCCAGGCCTCCGACCAGTGCAGCATCATCGGCATAGGCACGGTCACCATGCAGTTCCTGGAAGTCGGTAAAGATGCGATCGACATAATCGAGCGTGTAAGGTCGCATCGGGTGACGTGCAAGTTTAGACGTCTGCCAGGCATCGAGCTTGTTAAAGATAGTCTTGGTCAGTGAACGGGATTTTTCTTCAAGTTTACTTATCTCATCGCCGATATTGATCTCGGTATCGTCACCGACGTAACGCAGTTCTTCAATTTTAGCTTCGAGCTCAGCGATGGGTTGTTCAAAATCGAGATAATTTGGATTCATGCGGCAAACCTGATTTTATTTATTTGTTTTATATAGACTTTTTATTATTAGTTATAAAACTGATTTTAGCATGTTTTATCATATTTTTGCCCTGGCAGGATGATTAAAATCAGTTTCGTATAACTCGGGGAAAATCTCTGCCAGCACCATGGTTGCATAGCTTCCTGCCGGCAATGTGAATGACATGACGAAGTCATCTCCCGAGCGGGTACATGTCACCTGTTCAGGTATGACACGGCATGAACGTCGTTGCGCCTGTAGCCTGGCGGCAATCAGGCCATCCCGAAACAGCGGAAATTGATCGATCACCGCCGACTCCAGTTCAGCAGCCTGCGAGGTGACCATGCTATCGCCCTCTCCCCACATTACGGCTGTCGGGTTAATCTCGTTATGCGACAAGCGCTGCTTCAGTTCCTCAGCAGTGCCTGCAACGTCCCTAAAACAGGCCGATTTAGCATTCAGCATGAAGACGTCACCGGGCAACCTGGTATTCCATATCCCCTGCCTGACACGCTCTGACAGGATACGGTTGAACAGCCATGAACGGGCCGCCGACAGATACAGGCCGCGCTTATGTCTGGCTAGTTTATAGCGTGGCCTGGCGAACAGTTTCTCAGCCTGCAGCAGGTTGTTGTAGTTTCTGCCGAAACGTTGGATGCCGAAGTAATTCGGCACACCGCCCTCCGCGATCTTCTCACAGCGTAGTTTTAAAGCATCAAACATTATCTCACTGCTATCACTTAACTCGCGCAAGGTGATACGGAAAGTATTACTCTTGAGCGCACCACGCTGTAATTTCCTGCTGTGACGGAAGCACTTTGATACCTCGACGCTTTCATCGGGATCACTGAAATATGCTTCAAATTCCTTCCATTCAGGCATCGGCTTACCCGGCAACTGCACACTGAACCATTGTGAAGTAAGCGCATGCCGGTCTTTCAGTCCAGCGTAAGCGACAGCCATCTTTTTGACACCGCAGTAAGCGGCCAGCTGCTGAGCTATCCAGTCTGTATTACAGCCACGCTTTCTGATATATAACCAGCAATGTTCACCTACACCGCTAAATTCGAGAGGGATGTTTTCCTCGACGATGAAATCTTCGGGCACTGATTTCAATTTAGCGGATATCGCCAGTGGTTGATAAACTCGCTCTATGGAATACTTTTTGTCCATTACTATGTCGCTACTATGCTACCGGCAGTCAAGGGATCCGAACTATGCTTCATCATGTTAAACATATATTTTTAATCTTCATTATCACTGGTTCACTGGCCAGCACATTGAGCAGTTGCAGTGATGAGGCAAAACTGCCTGCACTTGGTGCCGAGGCCACGATACTCGCTTTTGGCGATAGTTTAACGTATGGCACTGGAGCCAGTAGAGATAATGCTTATCCGACAGTTCTCGAAAGTTTGCTTAAGCGCAGAGTCATCAATGCCGGCATACCCGGTGAGATCAGTTCAAAAGGCCTGGGACGCTTACCTGCGCTCATCAAAAAACATCATCCGGAGCTGATAATAATCTGTCATGGTGGAAATGATATATTAAGAAAACTGAACCTGTCTGAAACCAGTAATAATATTCAGAGAATGATCGATCTCGCAAAAAGTAATAGCAGCTCCGTGGTACTCATTGGGGTACCAGAATTCGGCCTGTTTTTAAAACCTGCCGCTTTTTACCAGGAACTTGCTGAAAAAAATAACATACCGATATCAAATGACATCCTCGGCGATATCATTGCTAATAACGCACTGAAATCTGACCACATACACCCAAATAGCATGGGATATCAGTTGCTTGCACAAGATATATACTCACTCCTGAAAAACAGTGGCGCTATTCTGGAATGATATGATCACTTATCAGGCAACCGTCTGAGTAATATGCATATTGACATTTTTTGACGGTTCGTCATATTATTGCTCGCCATGTCGCCACTCACACGAAAACAACGCGAGATAAACGAGCGTGAGAAGCTTATTCTCTCCGCTGCGCAGACCATGCTACATCAGCACGGCTATAATTACCTGACCATGGACCGGATTGCAGAAACTGTCGAATATTCCAAAGGTACCATCTATAACCATTTTGCCAGCAAGGAAGATCTGGTCTGTTCCCTGTGCTGTCGCTGTGTGAGTAATCTGATCGATGTATTCGAGCATGCCTATCACTATCCGGGAACAACTCGTGAACGTTATTCGGCCATCGGCATCGGTTACTCTCTTTATCACCAGTTACACCCTATTGATACCCAGATCCTGCAGACGGTTAAAAACAATGCTGTCAGGGAAAAGATAAGTGAATACAAGCTGGACGAGATGGAATCACTGGAACAAAGGATCACTAACATAACCAGCAGTATCGTGCGCGAAGCCATCGAATGCGGTGACCTCGACAAACAGCACAAGGATAACGTAAACACCATCGTATTTGGCTGCTGGTCCATGCACTACGGGGCATTGATGCTGGACCAGTCCGATATCCCGTTACATGTACTGGGCTTTAACCCGGTCGTCAAGATGCTGTGGAAAAATGCCAATATCTACCTTGACGGTTACCAGTGGCAACCGCTAAGTAGCACGATTGATACAGACGAACTGTTCGAAAAAATTTCGACCGCACTGTTTGACGGTGAAATCGAACTACTGAAAAAGGCTGTATAGGAAACGACCTGTTTTTGGTCAAAAAAATAACTAACAATAACAATTGGGGAAAGACCATGATCGAGTCATATACGCGATGGATAATACGCTGGAAATATGTTGTAGTACTCATCACTCTCGCACTGACCTTCGCGGCGGCTTCTGGCGGACGCTTCCTGGGCTTCAGTAATGATTACAGGATGTTCTTTGGCGACGAGAACCCTCAGTTACTGGCATTTGAAAAGATGCAGGCGACCTTCAATAAGAACGACAATGTGCTGTTCGTCATCACACCAAAATCAGGAAAAGTATTCACCAGGGAAACCCTGGCCATAATAAAAGATATCACCGAAGCCGCCTGGCAGACACCCTATTCCACTCGCGTAGACTCGATCACCAATCATCAGCATACCACCGCTGAGGAAGATGACCTTATCGTCGATGACCTCGTTGTCGACCCGCAAAGCTTGAGCGACAGTGATCTGCTGGAGATACAGTCCATCGCCATCAATGAACCCATGCTGGTCCACAGGCTGGTATCACCCGACAGCAAGTTTGCCGGTGTCAACGTTACCGTTCAGCTACCAGGAAAGGCACTCGATGAAGTACCGAAAACCATCGCTTTCGCACGACAACTGAAACAAACGATGCTTGAGAAGCATCCCGAAGTAGAGATTCGCCTGGTCGGTATGGCAGTGATGAATAACGCTTTCCCTGAAGCCAGCCAGGATGATGTCGCTACCCTGTATCCAATAGCGCTCGGTTTTATAATACTTACCCTGTTTATCCTGCTACGAGGCTTAAGCGGCACGATTGCGACATTCATCATGATCATCATGTCTATCATGACCGCGATGGGACTTGCCGGATGGTCAGGTATCATGCTGTCTCCTCCGGTCATGTCAGCACCGATTATGATACTGACCATGGCCGTTGCAGATGCGGTGCACCTGCTGGTGACCATGCGCCATGAACTGGCGATCGGTCTCGACAAGAACAAGGCCATCATCGAGAGTATGCGGATAAACTTCCGCCCGATATTTGTTACCACACTGACCACCGTCCTGGGCTTCCTGAGCCTGAACTTCAGCGATGCGCCGCCGTTTCATGACCTTGGTAACATCGCCTCCATAGGTGTGGCTGCAGCATTCATATTCACCATCACCTTCCTGCCGGCGATCGTCAGTATCCTGCCCGCTACCGGTAAACGCGAAGTTGCCGGCAAACAGATGATGACAAAATTTGGTGAGTTCGTAATCGCAAAACAGAAACCGCTGCTGATCGGTAATGCTGCAATAATCGTATTACTGGCGGCGATGGTTCCGCTGAACGAGCTCAATGATCAGTTCGTGAGTTACTTTGATGAAACTATCGAATTCCGTCGTGATTCTGATTACTCAGCAGCCAACCTGACCGGTGTGTATTATATCGACTATGCCCTGGGTACCGAGGAGTCTGGCGGCATCAGCGATCCGGGGTATCTCGCTAACGTAGCAAAATTTACCCAGTACCTGCGCTCTCAGCCCGAAGTCATCCATGTCCAGACCATCTCTGATACCTTCAAACGCCTGAACAAGAACATGCATGGTGATGACCCGGCATGGCAGCGGTTACCGGAGGAACGTAACCTCGCCGCGCAGTATCTGCTGCTGTATGAGATGTCGCTGCCTTACGGCCTGGACCTGAACAACCAGATCGATGTCGACAAATCTTCGACCAAGATATCTGTAACATTGAAAACACTGTCCTCGAATGAAGTCATCGCATTCGATGATGCCGCCATGAACTGGTTGCATGAAAATATGCCATCGATCAAACCCTATAACGGTAGCCCTACTATCATGTTTGCACATCTCGGCAAACGTAACATCAACAGCATGCTCACCGGAACCAGCATCGCACTCGTACTGATATCAGCCGTGCTTATATTTTTCCTGGGCTCACTCAAATACGGTTTTATCAGCCTGCTGCCCAACCTGACACCGGCCCTGGCTGCTTTCGGTATCTGGGGTTTAACGGTCGCCGAAGTCGGTATTGGTCTATCCATCGTCACCGGTATGACACTGGGTATCGTGGTTGACGATACCGTGCATTTTCTCAGCAAATACCTGAGGGCTCGACGGGAGAAAGGTCTGAATGCCGAGGATGCAGTACGCTATGCATTCAACAGTGTCGGCCTTGCCCTGCTGGTCACTTCCGTCGTACTGGTCGCCGGCTTCATGATCATGGCACAGTCACATTTTTACCTGAACTCAAGCATGGGTTTGTTAACCAGTGTGGTCATCATGCTCGCACTGATTATCGACCTGACATTATTACCCGCACTGCTGATGAAATTTGCCAGCAGCAAAAGAGGAGAAAAACTATGAACCACAGAAAAATCAGCAGTATCTTGTTCGTCAGCTCGTTGCTGCTAATGCCGTTACTGGCAAGTGCAGAAACACCTGAGGAAAAGGGATTAGCTATAGCCATCGAAGCCGACAAGAGAGATACAGGTTTTGAAGACTTTACCTCGAATATGATTATGGAGCTTCGCAATAAACAGGGTGACGTCAGCACGCGTACTATCCGCCTGAAAACACTGGAAGTAACCGGTGACGGTGACAAATCGATGTCGATCTTCGATAAACCGGCGGATGTCAAAGGTACGGCTTTCCTCACTTTCTCACACGCGATAAAACCCGATGAACAGTGGCTCTACCTGCCTGCCCTGAAACGCGTAAAACGCATTAACTCGAAAAATAAATCCGGACCGTTCATGGGTAGTGAATTCGCCTACGAAGACCTGGCCTCCCAGGAGGTCGAGAAGTACACCTACAAATACATCCGTGATGAGAAGATCAAAACTGCGGAGTTCCCGGACGGTGTCGAGACTTTCGTCATGGAACGTTATCCTGCTTATGAGCATTCCGGTTACACACGGCAGCTGGCATGGATAAACAAAGACCGCTATGTTGCTGAGAAGATCGAGTTCTATGACAGGAAAAATGACCTGCTAAAGACACTGACCAGCAGCGGCTACAAACAGTATCTCAAGCAGTACTGGCGCCCGAACGAGATGCTCATGGTAAATCACCAGACCGGCAAGAGCACCCTGCTAAAATGGGAAGACTACAATTTTAAAACCGGCCTGGACGATGGTGACTTCAGCCGTAACAGCCTTAAACGTGCGCGCTAAAAAACTTGATCTAGATAAATTTTAACGTTGATAGATATGAAACAACGCTGCCCTTCAAGAGTTGCCGCGACGCTGCTGACCAGCTCGGTATTAATGGCTGCAGCAGTGTGCGAGGCACAAGCAGGAGAATTTTCAGGATATATCGGTGCTCAGGCACGCGTGTTTTTCGAAGATCCGCTAAGCCCTGTGCAGCACAATGAAGACCTCTCTGTAGTCACCGAGCCTGAATATACCCACCAGTGGGATGATGGCGCACAGAGCCTCAATGCCAAACTGTTCTATCGTCTGGATCAGTACGATGATCAGCGCACACATGGCGATATCCGCGAACTGTCATGGACCGGCGTCTATGATAACTGGGAACTGCTGGCAGGTATCAGCAAGGTCTTCTGGGGGGTCACCGAAACACAGCACCTGGTTGATATCGTCAACCAGACCGACCTGGTGGAAAACCTCGATGGCGAAGACAAACTCGGGCAACCGATGATCAGGGCGAGCACCGAGCAGGACTGGGGCATCATCGACCTGTTCATACTACCCGGTTTTCGCGAGCGCACCTTTCCCGGAGAAGAAGGTCGCCCTCGCCCTAATGTCATTATCGATACTGACCGGGATGCTGTCTATGATTTCAGCAGCGGCAAGGATCATATCGATCTGGCCGCACGTTACTCACACTATATCGACGAGTGGGATTTCAGCCTGTCATATTTCAGCGGTGTTAGTCGTGAACCAACCGACTTCAGCCCGGTCGGCATAAGTGCTGATGGAGAAGCCATCGTGGTTCCTGTCTATTCGCTGATCAACCAGCTCGGTGTCACTACCCAGGCATTTTTCGGTGACTGGACCTGGAAGCTCGAAGCGGTCAATACCGAAGCCCGTAGTGGCAACAAGAAAGGCATCAACAGTGTTCAGGCGGTCGGCGGGTTCGAGTACACCCTGGTCGGTGTCGCTGACAGTGTTATGGACCTCGGCTTCGTCGTCGAGTACCACTTCAGCGATCAACGCATCTATGAGAACACGATATTTGATAACGATCTCGCCACCGCACTGAGGTTCGTATTCAATGACATCCAGTCTACAGAGATCCTGGCAGGATTTACCACGGATGCCGATACCCAGTCTATCGGTAGCTTTATAGAAGCCTCCCGCCGCCTGGGTGAAAGCTGGACGCTGGAAGCACAGGTAAGGACCTTCCATGGCACCAAGGAAAATCGGCCGTTATACAGTTTCAGGTTCGATAACTACGCCCAGGTCGATCTGAATTATCACTTCTAATTAATTTGTGTAAACGATGTCATCCTGACCAGCGGGAGAGATCTAGTCATTGATTTATGCAACCAATGTCATCTCGACCACCGGGAGAGATCTTATACACGACTTTTCAAGATCTCTCCCGCTGGTCAGGATGATAGAGGGTTATTGGAGAAGTGGTTCTTGCAGCATCAGAGCTACATTAATATCAAGACTACTCGCCTGTCCTCTAACCCACCATCGCCAGCTGCTTGATGCGTTCGATCTCATCACGAACCTTCGCCGCTTCTTCAAACTCCAGGTTGCGTGAATGCTCGAACATCTGCTTTTCCATCTGCTCCAGCTCTTTGCTTAACTGCTTTGGCTTCATCGCCTGGTAAGCCGCTTTCTCTTCAGCCACCTTCTGCAATTCGACCGTTTTTCTCGAATGTTTGTCGCCGTAACCGGATTCCAGCACATCATGTATATTCTTTATGATGCCCTGTGGCGTGATGCCATGTTCTTCGTTATAGGCGATCTGTATCTCGCGGCGATGCTCCGTGATATCGATGGCTTTCTGCATCGACCCGGTGATCCTGTCTGCATAGAGTATCGCCTTGCCGTTAACATTACGTGCCGCACGGCCGATACTCTGTATCATCGAACGTTCCGAGCGCAGGAAGCCTTCCTTGTCCGCATCCAGTATCGCGATCAACGATACCTCCGGCATGTCCAGGCCCTCACGTAACAGGTTGATACCGACAAGGACATCGAATTCACCGAGGCGCAGGTCACGGATGATCTCGACGCGTTCGACGGTATCGATATCTGAATGCAGGTAACGCACACGTACGCCATGCTCATTCAGATACTCGGTAAGATCTTCAGACATACGCTTGGTCAGGGTAAGGATGATCACACGTTCGTTCTTCGGTGCTCGCAGATTGATCTCGGACAGCACATCATCCACCTGTGTCGCTACCGGACGAACTTCGATCACAGGATCCAGCAGCCCGGTCGGCCGTACGACCTGTCGCGCTATCGCGTCCGAATGCTCTTCTTCATATGGACCCGGCGTCGCGGAAACATACATCGTCTGCGGCGACATCCTCTCGAACTCTTCCCAGCGCAATGGACGGTTATCCAGTGCCGATGGCAGACGGAAGCCGAAATTCACCAGGTTCTCCTTTCGCGATCTGTCACCCTTGTACATGGCACCGATCTGGGGCACCGAGACATGGCTCTCATCAATCACCAGCAGGGCATCTTTGGGCAGGTAATCGAACAGACAGGGCGGTGGTTCGCCGGGTGCACGGTTAGACAGGTAACGCGAGTAGTTTTCGATTCCACTACAGTAACCCAGCTCGCGCATCATCTCGATATCGAACTGGGTACGCTGTTCCAGCCGTTGTGCTTCCACCAGTTTATTGTTGTCGCGCAATTCTTCCAGGCGTTCGCGCAACTCGACCTTGATATGCTCGATCGCTCCCAGTATCACTTCCCGGGGTGTCGCATAGTGTGTCTTCGGATAAATCGTTATGCGCGCGACTTTCTTGATGATCTCGCCGGTAAGGGGATCAAAGATACTGATGTTCTCTATCTCTTCATCGAACAGCTCGACGCGGATAGCCTCACGCTCGGAATCGGCAGGATGAATATCGATCACTTCACCTCGTACCCGGTATGTACCGCGGCGTAGTTCGAGGTCATTGCGCTGGTACTGCAATTCCGCCAGTCGCCGCAGTATGTGTCTCTGGTCGATCATATCACCGCGCACCAGGTGCAGGATCATGGCGAAATAAGATTCCGGATCACCCAGTCCGTAGATCGCAGAAACCGTGGCGACGATAATCGTATCCTCTCGTTCCATCAGTGCCTTGGTGGCCGATAAGCGCATCTGCTCGATATGCTCGTTCACCGACGCATCTTTTTCTATGAAGGTATCGCTTGCCGGCACATAAGCTTCAGGCTGGTAATAATCATAATACGAGACAAAATACTCCACCGCATTATTAGGAAAGAACTCCTTCATCTCACCGTAGAGCTGAGCAGCCAGTGTCTTGTTAGGCGCCATGATAATCGTAGGACGTTTCAGCCGGTTGATGACATTCGCCACGGTAAACGTTTTACCGGAACCGGTGACACCGAGCAGCGTCTGCCTGGCCAGGCCACTCTCAAACCCTTCGACCAGTGTCTCGATAGCAGCTGGCTGATCGCCGGTTGGTTCATATTCGGTTTGAAGTTCAAATTTTTTCGACATAGTTACTCTGGCTACTACTTTCCACTGTAAAAATAAATTAAACTCGGATGAAAATAAATCCTTATGTTTTTTGGCTGATTTCTGGCGGACACAGCAGTGGCAATTTCACTTTCAGATCGTATACAAAGAGTAAAACCTTCACCAACCCTTGCAGTATCTGCCTTAGCGGGCCAGATGCGTGCACAGGGCCGCGATATCATAGGCCTGGCCACCGGAGAACCTGATTTTGATACTCCAGACTCTATTAAAAAAGCCGCCATTGATGCCATCAATAAAGGCTATACAAAGTATACCGCGGTTGACGGTACAGCCAGCCTCAAACAGGCCATTATAAACAAGTTCAAACGGGAAAATAATTTTGATTTTACACCGGATCAGATCCTGGTCTCTGTCGGTGGCAAACAGGCATTTTATAACCTGTGCCAGACCCTGCTAAATGAGGGTGATGAGGTGATCATCCCGGCACCTTACTGGGTGTCCTACCCCGACATCGTGAAACTGGCCGATGCCACACCGGTTATCGTCGAAGGCGATATATCACAGTCGTTCAAGATTACCCCGGAACAGCTGAAACAGGCGATCACTGACAGAACAAAGATGTTCGTCATCAACAGCCCGTCCAACCCGTCAGGTAAATCCTATACCCGGGCTGAGCTCAAGGCACTGGCTAACGTGTTGCTGGAATACCCGGATATCGTGGTGATGACCGATGACATCTACGAACACATCATCTGGACTGAAGAAGGCTTCGTCAATATATTAAATGCCTGCCCTGAGCTGTATGAGCGTACCGTGGTCATCAACGGTGTATCAAAGGCTTACTCCATGACCGGCTGGCGTATCGGTTACAGTGGCGGCCCTGTCGACATCATCAAGGGCATGAAAAAGATACAGTCACAAAGTACCTCAAACCCCTGTTCGATCGCCCAATATGCTGCCGAAGCTGCGCTGGAAGGCGACCAGGGCTTCCTCAGGGTGATGTGTGACGCCTTCAAACAACGCCATGACTACGTCTACCAGGCACTTGATGCGATGCAGGGCGTCGATTGCCCCGCCAGTGATGGTACGTTTTACAGCTTCCCGTCCTTCAAGGCAGTTATCGAGCGCATGGATGGCATAGATGATGATGTACAACTGGCACAACTGATCCTGGAAAAGGCCGAAGTAGCTCTGGTTCCCGGATCGGCTTTCGGCCTGTCTGGACATTTGAGGCTATCATTCGCCACTGATATGGACAGTCTTGAAAAGGCCCTGGCAAGAATCAAACAAATAATTGAATAATCATCAATTTTTGCTGTTGTGATAGCCATTTGGTATTGACCGATGCGGGTCAAATCGGTAGCATACCGCCTTCCGTTTTTGATGTCCTTCTGAAGGCACCAGTACTGGAACAATTCCCCGATAGCTCAGTTGGTAGAGCAACGGACTGTTAATCCGTTTGTCGCTGGTTCGAGCCCAGCTCGGGGAGCCATATAAAACAAGACTTGAAGAAATTCAGGTCTTTTTTTTCGCCTGAATTTCTTTCTGCTGAACGACTACACTGTCGTATTAGTGACTTAACTGGTTAATGTACATAAAAAAAAGCAGCACATAAATGCGCTGCTTTTTAATTGCTGTTTTCGATGGTCGATCACAAATATGTTTAATTACTCTGAAAAAGGCCTGAAGGATGGATCAAACACCGGCATTATGCATCACCAGTTTTACCACACCTATGACGATAAAGATAAACACTACAGCAAAGATGATACCGCCGATAATGAAGTGGTGGAATTTGCCATGTTCGAAATCGCGTTCCCGGTTTTTGTTCGATTGCACGCCAAATGCCGCAGCAACGATACTGCTCATAAATGAAAATGGCGTAATCTTTTTAGGTTTTTCCTGTTCTTCTTTAGTCATGCAACTATTCGCCCGTAATTTAAACCAAGAAATTAAAAATAGACTTAATCTACAGATTATAATCTAGTGTATCAGTCCAGTTTGAGGTTTCTTAGATATTCTTTAAACTCTTCAGCCATCTCATCATGCTGCAGTGCGATCTCGACATTGGCTTCCAGGTATCCGTTTTTACTGCCACAGTCGTAACGACGGCCCTCGAAACTATAGGCATAGATATCTTCTGTTTTTCTCAGCTCTGCTATCGCGTCGGTCAGCTGGATTTCATTACCGGCACCGCGCTGTGTCGTCCTGAGCACATCCAGGATTGCCGGGGTCAGGATATAACGACCCACGACCGCCTGATCTGATGGCGTTTCTTCGGGTGATGGCTTCTCGATGAGGTCATCGACGCGGGCCAGCCTGTCCTCAAGTTTAGGACCTGCTACCATGCCGTACTTGTAACTTTCAGCTATGGGCACAGTCTGCGTACCGATCACACTGCCCTGCTTTTTCTCATACACTTCAACCATCTGCTGGATACAGCTGGGGCCGTTCTTGTTATAGATCAGGTCATCGGGCAATAACACGGCGAAGGGTTTGTTGCCGATTGCAGGTTCCGCACACAATACCGCATGACCCAGCCCCAATGCTTCAGACTGGCGTATAAATACGCAGTGGATATGCGGAGGAACGACTTCCTGTACGACTTTCAGCAAAGCATCTTTATTGCGCAGACTGAGCTCGGTCTCGAGCTCGTAAGCCTTGTCATAGTGATCGATAATAGCGTTTTTAGTACGTCCGACCACGAATACCAGGTTTTCCATACCAGCAGCCACAGCCTCTTCAGACGCGTACTGTATCAATGGCTTATCCACAACTGTCAGCATTTCTTTTGCAATCGCTTTGGTTGCTGGTAAAAATCGTGTCCCCAGGCCTGCAACAGGGAAAACGGCCGTACGAATTGAGCTCATTAGAATATCCTTAATTTGTTCAAATAATGATTGATTTTAAACTATGTAGGATGCATGTTGGGGTGACTATGGTAAAATTTCACAGATTTTTAAAAAAAGTAGAACTGTTATGACCTATGTAGTTGTTGAAGATTGCATCAAATGCAAGCACACAGACTGTGTTGACGTGTGCCCTGTAGACTGTTTTCATGAAGGCCCTAATTTCCTGGTAATCGACCCGGAAGAGTGTATCGACTGTACTTTATGTGAGCCAGAGTGCCCAATCGGCGCCATTTTTGCTGACGACGACGTCCCCGAAGGACAGGAAAACTTTATTGCGCTCAATGCCGAGTTAAGCCTGGAGTGGCCGGTGATCAATGTCAGTAAAGAATCACTACCCGATGCGGCTGAATGGGAAGGCGTACCGGACAAGTTAAAGTTACTGGAAAGATAATCCCAGTACTCGAGTCAGTACCCAGCTCTGTGACACAAGTCGCCACTATTGAAGTAGCAGCATATAACAACATACTCAGACACACCGCTGACTTCATTTTTGACAGGTTTAGAGGTCAGGCGCCTGATTTTTCCAATATCTACGTCTTATTACCGCATAAGCAGGTAATAAGACAGTTCAATGACACGCTATGTCACGCACTTCCCGAAGATCTGCCTGCCATCATCCCGCCCTGGTCAGGCACATTAGGTGACTGGACGCATGAATACTCCAGCAGTCGATATCCCCGGTACCAGATCATTAACGAACATGCACGCCAGCTGCTATTCATAGAAGCACTGCAGCAGCACCCTGACCTGTTCAAAGAAGAGAACAAGTGGCAGGTAACCCAATCACTGCTAAACCTGTTCGACGAGCTCAGCCTGAACCAGGCCGATCTTTTCTCTTCAGCCGAAGGCTGGCATGTACGGTTACGTCGGGCCTACGGTATAGAACAGCAGGATTTTGAACACCTGCAGTATGAAAGCAAACTGGTCTATACCCTGTGGCATGCCTGGCAGACACAGCTTAAGGAAAGCGAGTTATACGACGAAACGACAAATTACATCTCTCGCCTGAGCAATGCGCCTGCAGTCATCGAAGGTAAATATTTCATCTGCCTAGGCTTATCCAGCTATACCAGAACAGAGCAGGAGTTCATCAACCTGCTGGTCAACAACCAGCAATGCCAGGTCATAGAGTACAGCGATACCATGCTCGAGAACGAATGTGCTGAGCAGGAAAATGATTTCTCCGCATTTATCTGCGAGGCTTTCTCGCAATCTCCTGTCACGATAAAACAACGCGCAAAGAGGTACACAGAAAAGCACGGACAGGCCTTTTCTGGTCGCACCCCATTTTCAACCTATATGGCAGGCAATGAAGAGCAACAGGTTCGAGCTATAGACTACTTCATTCGCAGCAACCTCATCCAGGGCAATGAGGATATTGCGATAATCAGTGAAGACCGAAAACTGTCACGGCGTCTGCGCGCCCTGCTCGAACGAGCCGATGTACAGCTGCAGGACAGGGCTGGCTGGTCACTGGCCACCACACAGGCATCGACCATCATCGAGCGCTGGTTGCAGTGTATCGAAGAAGACTTCAGTGCCTACCCCCTGCTAGATTGTTTAAAATCTCCATTCCTGGAAATCTCATCTGCCGACGCTGACTTCAGACAGAACATCTACCGCTTCGAACACGACCTGATTTTCCATGAGAATGTCAGCAGCAATATTCCCGAATATAAAAAGAAACTTAAAGAACGCTTGGAACGTCTTAGCCACTGGCCCCGACACGCCTACCGATCACTAACTGAGACACTGGACTATATCGCTGACAGTGCCAGCTCATTATCTGAATTACATGCCGGGGAAAAAACGATCCGCCTGTCAGTATTTATTGATGCGCTGCTAGCCAGTCTCGAACAGCTCGGAGTGATGAAAAATTTTCAGCATGATGAAGCAGGTCTGGTGATACTGCAGACGTTCGATTCGCTAAAACAGAGTATCAGCTATTCAGACCCTGAACTCCACTGGCAAGATTGCCGTCAATGGCTTGGTATGGCACTCGAGACGCAGCACTTCACTCCACCGACCAGCGACTCCGGAGTTAAGCTGATGACACTGGAACAGTCGTCCTATCAACATTTTGACTGCGTCATTATCGCTGCAACAGAATCTCAGCACTTCCCAGGCAGTGCCCGTACCTCGCCTTTCTTCAACCAGGCAGTACGCGACTCTCTCGGTCTAGATACATGGGAGAAGCAGCGGACACGACGTCACGAACTCTTCAATCGCGCGCTGCTGTCCTCAGCAGAGGTATTGCTGACCGCATGCAATGAAGACAAGGGTGAAAAAAAACCCGTCTCGCCATGGCTGGAATTACTCAGCAGTTTTTACCAGCTGGCATACGAGCGGTCCCTGGAAAATCAGTTCCTGCATGACCTGGTACTATCGAACAACGAAGTGTTTAACTGCGATGATCCATCCGTTCCTGAACAATCGCAGCGACCCGAACCCGCTATACCTGCAGAGCAGTTACCTGAAAAAATCTCAGCCAGTTCTTATCAGCGCATCATCAACTGTCCCTATCAATATCTTGCTGCTGACGCTCTGGGTCTGAAACCGCTGGAAGAGCTTAGTGAAGAGTTAAAGAAATCTGATTATGGCAAACGTATCCACCTTATCCTGCAGGTCTTCCACAGCGGACATAAAAAATATGGTGATGCATTTACTGAGCCTTTGACTGATGACAATCGCTCTGAAGCACAATCCTGTCTCAACATGATATCAGAGAAGATATTCCTGCAAGATCTTGATAATAACGTATTACACCGAAGCTGGTTATACCGCTGGCAAAAACATATCCCCTCCTATATCGACTGGCAACTTCGCCATCAGCGTGACTGGGCGATATTTCAGAGTGAAAAGCTGCTTGAAACCGAACTGGATGGATCAGTAAGGATCTATGGCTTCCTCGACCGTGTTGATCGTAACAGGAAAAATAACAGCCATGCCATCATCGATTACAAGACGGGGATAACTGCTCGACAGGAAGATGTCGATAGCGGAGAGAATGTCCAGCTATCCATATATGCATTACTAGATGATGAAGCCAGTGATGTCAGCTACCTGTCGGTAGATTCTTCTCAGCAGAAAATCGAGACCAGGTCCTGCTTATCCGGCGAAGATCTGGAGATCAATCGCGAACACAACAGGACACGTCTGCTGGACATGTTTGATCAGATGAAAAACAGCGCATCGCTTACAGCCTGGGGTGATGACGACGTCTGCTGTTACTGCAATTTTTCCGGCTTATGCCGGAAAGATGAATGGACTGAGTGATACCTGCTCAGTACAACCTCGTCTCTACTTCACTGCAAACAGGGAGCCTTTCACGCTATTAAAATAGACACGCCCCTCATCGATCACTGCTGCCGAATAGATATTCGCATCAACTTTGTACTTCCAGCGCAGAGTACCTGAATTTGCATCTACCGCATACAGGTGGTTATCGGTACTACCGACATAGACCGTGCTGGATGCTACGCTGACCGGAGCAAATATTGCAGCTTCAGTGCGGAACTCCCATTCACGAGTACCATCTTCGGTAGCGTATGAATAGATATATCCATCCTTACTCCCGATATACACATTGTCATCATAGATTGCCGGCGATGATAACACTGGACCCGCGGTTTTCTTCACCCATGTCTGTTGACCTGTATAGATGTTAACGGCATAAACACGTTTGTCGTCACTGCCGAAGTAAACATTATTGTCATCGACTGCAGGTGATGAATGTATTTTTCCATTGACTTTAAAACGCCAGTATTCCTGGCCGGTGTTTTTATTAACCGCAAACATATGGCCATCCAGGGTTCCAAAGAAGACATAGTTGCCTGAAACAGCCGGTGAACTGTAGATGGCAGCACCTGCATTAAAACTCCACTTGCGATAACCGTTGCTGGCGTCAGCCGCATAGAGGTTACCGTCTTCGCTGGCGAAATAGATGATACCGTCAGAGATGATAGGCGATGATGATATCGGCCCATCGGTCTTCTGTTTCCACACCAGTGCCTGGGTATCATCTTTTATCGCATACAGGTTCTTGTCCCAGCTACCGATATAAACGATACCGTCGGAAACAGCTGGTGTAGCTTCTATGTTACCGCCAGTTTTAAATTTCCACTTCAGCTGTCCTGTCTTTTGATCTATGGCATACATATGTTTGTCATTACTGCCTAGATAGACCTTGCCATTGGCGACCGTCGGTGAAGAATAGGTTTTGTCTGGTGCGCTGTATTTCCAGTCGAGCGAGTCCAGTTTGGTAGGACCATCTGCCGGATAGACTGCTGAATGACTTGCATCCGAACGGAACATACTGGTTTTACCAGTACCACAGGATGACAGCGTCACGCTCAATGCCGCAATGCCTGCCAGCAATAATGTATTATGTAAGATTTTATTATCGATCATGAATTACTCCATCATTCCCCATACTTTCTTATTTTATTTAGTCTCGCGATCTCATTAGCTATTAACAAATGAGCAAACACTAATCCTTTATCAGGTCTTATTGTTAGTTTTTATGATTTAGTGCTAATTAATCTCACTAGAAGGATAGACCAATTTGTCTATAATTCGCGTAATAGCGCTATTCTCGAAGAGAAAAATAAGCCGCACCTGCATTGCACAACAGTTCATAGGCGATGCTCTCACTCGCTGCTGCGACTTCATCGACACACAGCTCTCTGCCCCAGAGAACCACCCTGTCACCTGCAGACGCATCGACACCGGTAAGATCGATACTGATACTGTCCATAGAGACACGGCCCAGCAGTTCGCAACGCTGGCCATTCAGCCATACCGGCGTTCCGTTTCTCGCATGCCTGGGATAGCCGTCAGCATATCCGGCGGCAACGATACCCATCGTCATATCACGTTCAGCAACATAGGTACTTCCGTATCCGACAGCATCACCCGCTTTAAGCTGCTTGATGGCGATCAGCTCAGTTTCAAACTGCATGACAGCCTGAAGTCCGAGTTCATCAGCCGTAACATCTGCAAACGGTGAAGAGCCGTACAGCATGATACCCGGACGCACCACCTCAAAATGACTTCTCGGCATGCCGATAATGGCTGCAGAATTAGCTAAACTGCAATCGACATCTATGTCATTAGTTACCTTAAGAAAACACTCTAACTGACTGTTATTTAGTTTATTATCAGGATCATCAGCATTTGCAAAATGGCTCATGATATAAACCCTGGCAACATTCGATGAGTTTCGCAAACGCGCAAAATAATCCTCGGTCTCATCTGCCGGTATACCCAGCCGATGCATACCGGTATCGACTTTCAGCCATGCGTCGACTGGTGAAGCCAGGTCGCTTTTCAACAACGCATCAAGCTGTTGTGGCTGGTGTATAACCGTAGAGATTTTTAATGAGGCGAATTTATACAGTTCATCGACACAGTAGAAACCGTGTAATACCAGCAGCGGCTTTGTGCAGCCGGACGCACGCAAGGCAAAAGCCTCTTCCGGCATGGCCACGGCAAACATATCAGCGGAATCGAGTGCTGTCGCGGCAGCCAGCATGCCATGACCATAAGCATTGGCTTTTATTACCGGCATGACCTGGCTCCTGGGCGAATAGTCCCGAACCCTGCCCAGGTTGTTTGTTAGCGCTTCCGAATTGATGAGCACCCTGGCTCGCCGCCAGTGGCGTGAGGATTTCTCTTCACTCATTCAAAACCGTCAGTGTTGTACATTTCAGGAATGTAATTTTCGAACTTGGTGTATTTGCCCAGGAAGGTGAGCAGGGATTTTCCGATCGGGCCGTTACGCTGTTTAGCGATGATGATCTCGGCAACGCCTTTCTGTGGACTGTCTTCGTTGTAGACTTCATCGCGGTAGATAAAGACGATCAGGTCCGCATCCTGCTCGATCGCACCCGATTCACGCAGGTCAGACATCACCGGTCGTTTGTCCGGACGCTGCTCCAGGCTACGGTTGAGCTGAGACAAGGCGATGACAGGCACCTTGAGTTCCTTTGCCATGGCTTTCAGGCTGCGTGATATCTCCGAGATCTCGGTCGCGCGGTTCTCGCTGCCGCCATGGACCTGCATCAGCTGCAGGTAATCGATGACGATAAGGCCGAGGCCGTGCTGGCGCTTCAGGCGGCGCGCCCTTGCCCTTACCTCGTTCGGCGACATAGCCGGTGTGTCATCGATATAGATGTTTGCTTCAGACAGGATATGGATGGCAGAAGTAATCCTCGCCCAGTCTTCATCGGTGAGGTTACCTGTTCTGATATGGTGCTGATCGACACGGCCAAGCGACGAGATCATGCGCATCGCCAGCGCATCGCCCGGCATCTCCATACTGAAGACGGCGACCGGTACCTTGTCGCCGATTGCAGCATTTTCAGCGATATTCATGGCGAAGGTCGTCTTTCCCATGGAGGGACGGCCAGCGACGATGACCAGGTCGGCTTCCTGAAGTCCGGTAGTCATCTCATCAAATTTATCAAAACCGGTTGAAACACCGGTGATACCACCATCACTGTTAAACAGGTGGTCGATCTTATCGACCGTTTTAGATAACAGCGATTTCATGTCCTGAAAACCGCCCTGTCCACGCGCACCCTGCTCGGCAATCTGAAAAACTTTTTTCTCGGCGTCATCCAGCAACTCTTTGCTGTCGCGGCCTTCAGGCTGAAATCCGCTACCACTGATATCCGTGCCGACCGCGATCAGCTGCCGCAACACCGACTTCTCCCGCACGATATTGGCATAAGCCAGAATATTCGACGCGCTGGGAGTATCTTTTGCCAGGCGACCGAGGTACAACAGGCCACCCGCCTGGTCAAGCTGTCCATTATTTTGCAGGCACTGAGACAAGGTCACCGCATCAAACGGTTCGTTACGCGATTCCAGCGTACGGATGGCAGAAAACAGCAAACGATGATCATGACGATAAAAATCTTCCTCGACCAGCTTGTCTGCAATCTGCTCCCAGGCCCGGTTATCAAGCAGAAGGCCGCCGATCACCGCCTGCTCGGCCTCTACCGAATGTGGTGGTACCCGCAGTCCGCTGGCCTGCTCATCTGGCATGATATCGGATGGGAGAAATGCTGCTGTTTCTGACATAGTTGAACTCATAAAATGTGACTTTTGATTATAAAGACACTGAGCTTTTAGCGAAAGTTATTTTTGTTTTTAAAGCATTTTGAACCACAGGGACACAGAGAATGCCTTATATTCTCCTTTATTGCGTACCGGGCGTGGCAATATCCTTTTGTGACTGAGTCGTCTCTGTGAGATTGTCTCGCTCGGCTCGCAATGACAGTAACCGAGAAACCTCTGTGTCCTCTGTGTCTCTGTGGTTCAACAAAAAAGCCCGCATTAGCGGGCCTTCTAGTATCAAGCAGCAGAAAAAGACTTAAGCTTCTTCTTGACCGATGATGGTAATCTTCGCTACTGCATCAACATCGGTGTGCAGGTGCAGGGTAATCTCGTATTCACCAGCCTGGCGGATAGGACCTTCAGGAAGACGCACATCGCGTTTTTCAACATCGACACCGGCTTCGGTAATAGCCGCAGCGATATCGATATTGCCGATAGAACCGAATAGCTTACCTTCAGTACCAGACTTGGCAGTGATACTGATGCTTAATGCTTCGATCTGATCACGACGCTGTTCTGCAGCAGCCAGTGCATCTGCAGCCATTTTTTCGAACTCGGCGCGACGTGATTCGATCTCAGCCTTGTTAGCCTCGGTTGCAACTTTGGCTTTGCCCTGAGGTAACAGAAAGTTACGTGCAAAACCGGCTTTTACGTTAACCAGATCACCAATACCACCCAAGCGATCAATTTTTTCAAATAAGATGACTTCCATCTTTCTAACCTCAGTTCAAATTCGTTATGTTTAAATAATTATATATCTTCAAAATTACTTTTACTTATTGTATCAGGCAACTGGAGTAATACGCTGCCGCAGATTCAGCCACGGATCTGCAAAACCGGCCAGCATCAGCAGCAGCAATACATGCGGTACAAAAAACATGATCAGGTAAATCAAAAATAACCATGCCGTATTCATTTGCCGTATCTTTATTGCTGCATGTACCAGCGACATCGCCTGTACCCCATACAGCACAAATACTACAGTCACCAGAGCGACAGTAAATACACTGTCGACAAGCGCTACTATTAGCATCAACGCCATCGCACATAGTGCAGACACTTTTCCCAGGTTCAGGCTTCGAAATTCTTTGCCAAATCCACCAGGATTATAAAACACCGCCTGCCACCATCGCCCCAGGAACAGGCTTAGCATCGTGCCGAACATGATGCTACTGACAAACAGTCCCGGCAAAAATTCGATTATCCAGTCTTCGGTCTGTTTCAGCTCAGCCAGGCTAAAGTCTGTAGACTGCTCTGCCAGCTGCTTCACCATGATATCCAGCGGTTCCCGCCAGAGTTCCCCGATATTCGGGTACAAGCCGTAGAGCATCACCACTGCCAGCAAGCCCATCAAAGCCAGTATCTGCAGGCTGTAAGCCAGTGACACCGTCTGTCGCAAAACGGTCGCGATCAACCAGGCCGGTAACCAGGCTACCAGCACAAATATCACTGCCACCTGTGGCGCTGAAAATATCAGGAATGCAAATATCGCCGTCCCGACAAGCGACAAGGCCGTGGTCAGCAGACCACTCTTTGGACCATTGACCAGTGTAACCAGTACTATAGCAGCGGCGCTAATCCATGCTGCCGGTGGTACTGCCATGCCTAAAATCGCCATCGACGCTGCAACCAGCGCAGCCTGACTCTGGCCCTTTAAAATAAATTTTGCCAGGAATAACACTCAAACACCCCGCTCGAATGTCAGCCCTTTTTCACCTGCCTTATGCAACATGATCAGGTAAAACCGACAAGCTAACAATTACCAGTAAACAGGCTTATTGATGGCTATCCGTATAAGGCATGAGCGCAAGATAGCGCGAAACTTTAATCGCTTTAGTCAGTTTACGCTGGTATTTTGCTTTTGTGCCAGTGATACGTGCCGGCACGATCTTGCCACTTTCTGATACGAATGATTTAAGTAATTCGATATCTTTGTAATCTACGTCAGTAATACCTTCTGCAGTAAAACGACAATAACGTTTACGTCTAAAATTAGCTGCCATTATCTTCTCCTATTCTGCAGGTGCTGATTCTTCAGCATCGCTAGTTTCAGTCTTTTCTTCGACGACTGCTTCTGGTGCTGGACGTGAAGCACGTTCTGCAGCGGCTTTCTTCTCAGCGGCATCTTCTTCATTCTTGGCTTTCGCCAGTACCGACATGTCGGTGATCGCTTCGTCACGTTTCATGATCAGGTTGCGGATAACCGCATCGTTGAACCTGAAAGCTGTTTCGATCTCGTCTCGAACACTCTGGTCACACTCGACATTCATCAGAACATAATGTGCTTTGTGGATTTTATTAATAGGGTAAGCAAGCTGACGACGGCCCCAGTCTTCCAGACGGTGTACTTTACCGCCATTTGATTCGACTGATGATTTATAACGCTCGATCATCGCTGGCACTTGTTCGCTCTGGTCTGGATGCACCAGAAATACGATTTCGTAGTGACGCATAGTGTTCCTCTCGGTTAAAGCCCCCCATCGGTTTCACTGTTATTACCAGTAAAGTCTTTCCAGTAAAGCTGTGGTGGAGCAAGGGATATTCAAATTGTAGGGCGCGGATTATACGGGAAAACTTAGCTAAAACAAACCTTGATTAACAAAAAATGATTTAAAACAAGCCTGTACATCGTATTTAGCCTGTTTTAAGCCTCATCAAGCCTGGTAATCTGCAAATAATGGTTATGAAGCGAAACTGTGATGTACAAACAATATGCAGGCTTATGAACGGCGCCAGACGGTTTTACCGTCTTTATCTTCCAGTACGATACCCATGGCATCCAGCTCGTCACGGATACGATCGGCCTCTGCCCAGTCCTTGTTCTTTCTGGCAGCATTCCTGGCATCGATCATGGCATCGATATCTGCACCGTCTTCAGTCTCACTGGTACCGGACTGCAAGAACTCCACCGGGTCCTGCTCCAGCAGGCCGAGTACATTGGCCAGTTTCTTCAGTACTGCAGCCTTCTGCAGTGCAGCATCAGCATCTGTTTCACGCAGCCGGTTGACCTGGTTTGCGAGGTCAAATATTACTGCCAGGGCTTCAGGTGTATTGAAATCATCATCCATCGCCTGCCTGAATTTTTCCACGGCAGGATCATTCTCATCGTAATCTGCGGGAACATCGAGATCACGCAAGGTGTTATATAAACGCGATAATGCGGTACGTGCAGTATCAAGAAGCTGGTCAGAATAATTCAGCGGACTGCGATACTGGCTGGCCAGGACGAAATAGCGTATCTCCTCCCCCTTATAGAGTTTTAATATCTCTCTGACGGTAAAGAAGTTTCCCAGAGACTTGGACATCTTTTCGTTATCGATTCGGACGAAACCGTTGTGCATCCACAGGTTTACGAAAGTTTCACCAGTCGCTGCTTCCGACTGTGCGATCTCGTTTTCGTGGTGCGGGAACTGCAGGTCCTGGCCGCCGCCATGGATATCAAAATGGTTCCCCAGGCAGCAGGTAGACATCGCAGAGCACTCGATATGCCAGCCCGGTCGTCCCTTGCCCCAGGGAGAGTCCCATGATGGCTCTCCGGGTTTGGCCGCTTTCCATAATACAAAATCCAGGGGATCATCCTTACGCTCATCGACCGCGACACGTTCACCGGCACGCAGGTCTTCCAGCTTCTTGCCAGAGAGCTTGCCGTAATCTTCGAAGGTGCTGACGTCGTAGTAAACATCGCCAGGGGCACCATCTTCCGTTTTTACCGTGTAAGCATGCCCCTTGTCGATAAGGGTCTGCACCATGCTGATGATGTCCCGCATAGAAGTGGTCGCACGCGGTTCCTCGTCCGGCGGCAACACACCTAGCACAGCGGCATCTTCATGCATGGCCTGGATGAAACGTCTGGTCAGGTCTGTAAAATCCTCGCCGTTCTCGTTGGCCCGTGCGATGATCTTGTCATCGATATCGGTGATATTACGCACATATGTTACATCGTAACCGCTAAAACGAAGATAACGCGTCACCGCATCAAATACCACGAGCACGCGCGCATGCCCCAGATGGCAGAGATCGTAAACTGTCATCCCGCAGACATATATCTTAACTTTTCCGGATTCGATCGGTTTGAAAACTTCTTTCTTCCGGGTCTGACTGTTGTGTATCTTTAACATATGTTTATTAATCTACAAAAGTTGCGGAATATTAACGGATAAGCCGCTGAAGCGCTAACCAAACAATCCAAGTCAGGTAAACTATGGCCTTTTTGGGAATACTACATAGAGTTTTGACATGGTAAAAGTTTTATTCGTCTGCATGGGCAATATCTGTCGTTCACCAACAGCAGAAGGCGTCTTTCGTCACATGGTCAACCAGGTCCAGGCCGAGAACCAGATCACCATCGATTCAGCCGGCACCCATGCTTACCATATAGGAAACCCACCAGACCCTCGCTCCCAGGAAGCTGCTCGCAAGCGCGATATTGATTTGAGCAGTCAACGAGCAAGACGTGTCAGCACGGAAGATTTCATCGAGTTTGATTACGTCATCGCCATGGATAAGAGCAACAAATACGATCTCTTATCGATCTGTCCTCCGGGCTATGAACACCGCGTTCACCTGTTCCTGGACTTTGCAGATGTTAATGAATCAGAAGTACCCGACCCTTATTATGGGCAGGGACGCGGTTTTGAAATCGTATTAGACCTGGTAGAGAATGCTTCTGCAGGGTTGCTGAAACATATCCGCGAGCATCATTGAAACAGGTTCGAAGCAGCTCGATCAGCTGCCACATAGCCATTGTCCAAACAGCTCCTGAACAGGACTGTTAGACAATGGCTCCTGCTGTCAGGCAGCTCAGCTTACACACAATGCCATCAATACCAGTCCTCAGACCTTGTCATCTATAACCGATGTCGCCGGCCTGTTCTCATTTGATGCTGGCTGCTTATCAATTTCCTTCTTTACTGCCTTGTCAGCACTCTTGCTTTCGACAGGCTTGGCTTTGCTCTCGGAAGCAGGTTTCTTCTCCCTGGCACTAGCGGTCTGGCTGGCTTCAGTCGTTGCCGACTTCGCTTCTTTAACTGGCGACTGCTTCACAGCTGCAGATGATTCACTTGCATTCTGTTTGTTCACATCTGTGCTCTTTGCTTCAGACGTGTTCGATTCCGTGTTTTTCGAACGATTACCTGGTCGGCGACGGCGGTTTCGACTCGATTTTTTTGCCGGCTGACCACTAGCCTGTGCGGAATCTTTCGCCTGATCAGCAGTATCTTTTGATGGTCTGGCTGGCTTGTTTGCGGACTGCTTACCAGTCTGCTTTTTAGCCTGACCTGATGCACCCTGCGCGGGACGGTTAGCATTCGGTTTGCGATTGCGACTGCGTCCACGGCTGCTGCGGCTTCGGTTTTGACCTCCGCTTGCAGTGCTGCGCTGACTCTGGTTTCGGCTGGACCTGTCCGCTGTTTCAGTTTTCTTCGGTTCTACTTTATCTTCCTTGTCACCGCTAAAGATAGAAACTATTTTTCCGAATAAGCCGGTATTGCTGGTTTTTGTTTCAACAGCAGGCGCAGGTGCAGTAGCTGCAGGGCGCTGCCCTGGTGAAATCGAGGAAACGGCAGCTTTTTCCAGCTGTATAGGCTTCTCCTGGGTGATTTCAACACTGTATTGCTCGTCTTTCTCAACACGCTGATAACTCGCAGTGGTGTCATCCTCGTCGTGATCACTCTTACGCACCCGTTCGACTTTATACTGTGGTGTTTCCAGCGTCGGGTTAGCAACGATCAGAACATGTACGCCTGTCTGCTTTTCAGTATCCAGAATCACCTGACGTTTCTCATTGAGAATATAAGTAGCAACATCGACAGGTACCTGGATATCGACACGGGCGGTACCCGCTTTCAACGCCTCTTCTTCGATGATACGCACCAGAGATAATGACAATGACTCGACCGTACGGATGGTACCCTGGCCTGTACATCTTGGACAAACGATCTGTGTTGACTCACCCAGAGAAGGTTTCAATCTCTGTCGTGACATCTCTAACAGGCCAAAACGTGAGATCCTGCCAATCTGGACACGCGCACGGTCCACCTGGACTGCTGCATTGAGCCGGTTTTCGACCGCACGCTGATTTTTGTTATTCATCATATCGATAAAATCGATTACTACCAGCCCGCCCAGATCTCGCAGACGTAACTGCCTGGCGATCTCATCTGCGGCTTCGAGATTGGTGTTGGTCGCAGTCTCTTCGATATCTCCACCCTTGGTGGCGCGTGCCGAGTTTATATCGATCGATATCAGTGCCTCTGTATGGTCAATGACGATCGCGCCACCCGATGGCAAGGTCACTTCACGACGGTAAGCCGATTCGATCTGGTTCTCGATCTGGAAGCGGTTGAACAAGGGCACCGTATCTTCATAGAACTTGATTTTATTGACACTGTTCGGCATCACCTGCTGGACGAAGTCCATCGCCTCATCATAGACCTCTTTCGAGTCGATAAGTACTTCGGCGATATCGCTCCTGAAATAATCCCGCAATGCACGTGTCGTTACATCGCTTTCCTGGTAGATCAGGAAAGGTGACGGCCTTTCAGCCGCCGCTTTTTCAAAAGCGGACCACAGCTGCAACAGGTAGTCCAGGTCCCATTGCAGTTCTTCTGTATTGCGGCCGACACCGGCAGTACGCACGATCAGACCCATACCATTCGGCACTTCCAGCTGACTCAGTGCTTCGCGAATAAGGTTTCGGTCCTCGCCTTCTATGCGGCGTGAAACACCGCCGGCACGTGGGTTATTTGGCATCAACACGAGATAACGACCAGCCAGGCTGATGAAAGTCGTGAGCGCAGCGCCTTTATTGCCACGCTCTTCTTTTTCCACCTGGATGACTATCTCCTGGCCTTCCTTGATAGCGGTACGGATATCTGGGCGGCCGGAAGATTTCTGTGCTTCCTCGGTGAAATACATGCGTGATACTTCCTTGAAAGGCAGGAAGCCATGGCGATCAGCGCCATAATCAACAAAACAAGCCTCCAGGCTGGGCTCGACGCGGGTTATTTTACCTTTGTAGACGTTGGATTTTTTCTGTTCTCGAGATGGGACTTCGACGTCCAGATCGTAAAGTTGCTGACCATCGACCATGGCCACACGTACTTCCTCTTTCTGGACTGCATTGATAAGTATTCTTTTCATGTGCAGTTAAACCTGTTATTGCTCCCGACCTCATAACAGCTTCAACATTTTGTGACAGGAAGTCTTTTATCAAGCGACCTGTGTACTGCAATGCGCAGAAAGAAACCAGCACCAGACACATCATCAAGATGGGGGCGAAGAATACTAACTCTGGCAGAGTAATTGCGTTAGAAGTAGTGAAAATCGGGAAAATCATTAATCGTATATAGTTTTTTTACTAGTTAGTCTGTATCTGCCACATGCCTTGAATGACTATAAAATAACAGTGGGGCAAATACATAAAATCAGTTTTTTTACCGTCAGCGGCCTCTTTTACAAAATTGCAGTTCTGCTAAGAATTGCTTCAAACTGGCTGCCATCTTCGGTATTTGTGTAGCCTTATCGCCACCTTGACGACCTTTCGTCAAGCATCTATTCCTTTAGTCTGTGCCTTTTATTTTTTAGTTTCTGGCAAAATTCCTCGCAAATGCAACAGCTTATAAAATAACATCTTTACTGGCATCTGACCCTGCAAGTCTGTCAAAATGCAAGGCTCCGGTCAACTAAAATTAGTCACCCGTCAAAATCGATGCCTGCAAACAGTATCGACCTGACTTTATACACACCCTGATAAAATTTATGGAAACAAACAAAAAAAGTGTCAGCCAGGTCACTGTCAGTGATGCTCAGGCCGGACAGCGCATCGATAATTTTTTAGTGAAGCATCTTAAGGGTGTTCCGAAGAACCATATCTACCGTTTATTACGTAGCGGCCAGGTCCGGGTAAACAGCGGCAGGAAAAAAGCACATTACAAACTTCAGCCAGGCGACATACTGAGATTACCCCCGGTTCGCACCAGTGAAGGTCATAGCACCCCTGTTCCAGAGAGCATCATCAAATTGTTGAAGGAATCCGTCATCTTCGAGAATGATGACATCATCGCGATCAACAAACCTTCAGGTATCGCCGTACACAAGGGCAGCGGCTTGAGTTTCGGCGTGATCGAGGCTTTCAGGCAGATCCATCCGGAGCAATCCCTGGAACTGGTACACCGCCTGGACCGGGAGACTAGCGGCTGCTTATTGCTGGCCAAGACGCGGCAGGTCCTGTCCCGGTTACACGAGATGCTACGTCATGAAAAAACGGTCCATATCGAAAAAACCTATACCGCTTTACTCGACGGCATATGGTCACAGGGTAAGACGACAATCGACATCGGCATCAGCAAGGTTAAACGCAGCGGTGAGCATATGATGCAGGCCGACGAGCATGGTGATCGAGCGATCAGCCACTTCGAACCGCTGGAAATATTTGAAAGCGGAATAATCCGGCCATGCAGCCTGATGAAAGTCACCATAGAGACCGGCCGCACACACCAGATCCGTGTCCATGCACTGCACAGCGGTCACGCAATTATCGGCGACAGCAAATATGGTGACAAAGAAAGCAACCGATACTTTCGCGAGCTGGGCTTGAAGCGGCTATTTCTGCATGCACAGCAGTTGTATTTACCGCTACCCGACCCCATACATATCGAAGCACCGCTAAGTGCAGAACTGGAAAGTTTTTTACGGCAGTTACGCGATCCGATCCACTAACCGATATAAGGTAATGAACAACTACCCTCTTTTAGTTTTTGACTGGGACGGCACCCTGGTCGACTCCATCGAACGCATCGTCACCAGTTTACAGTTCGCCAGCAAGAAGGCGGTGGATATCGACCTCGGTGAAAAGCAGGCAAGAGATGTTATCGGACTCGGGCTTAAGGAAGCCATCTCAAAACTGCACCCGGAACTGGACCCTGCTCAACATGCAGAGCAGCTGGAGACGATAGCAGATGCCTACCGCCAGCATTATCTTTATGACAATACCGTTCCAGCCCCCCTGTTCAGCGGTGTCCAGGAATTACTGGACGAACTTCGAGATGACGGTTATACCCTGGCGATATCAACCGGTAAGAGCCGTGCAGGCCTGGATCGGTCCATCGATGAACACCGGGTGGCTGAATACTTTGCCGCCACTCGCTGTGCCGGTGAAAGCAAATCGAAACCACACCCGCAGATGCTGCAAGAGATCCTGCATGAACTCAGCTTCTCAACGTCACAGACCCTGATGATAGGCGACAGTGAACATGATTTAAAAATGGCGAACAATGCCAACATGCAATCTATAGGTGTCACCCATGGTGTTCATGACGCAGCAACGTTAAACCGGCACAATCCACTGATCTGTTTATCGGATATCACGGATTTATATAGTTACTTAAGCCATAATCACACGACATCATAGAAACTTTTTATCCAGAATTGCATCCTTAATGTATGTTTGAATAAATTAACTGTTAGGAAAATATCATGAATGACAATAACACTTCCTGGGAAAGAGAAGTTGTTACTCAACTGGCCGAGTCCAGTTTAAGAGAACAACGCCGTGCCCGGCGTTGGGGCATTTTTTTTAAATCACTCACCTTCGCATACATCGCAGCGATCATATTCATGTATGGTGACGCCAGCATCTCGCACGTAAACCTCAACGAAAAACATACCGCACTGGTCGAGCTGAACGGTGTCATATCTGATAAGGACGAGGCCAGTGCCGACAGCGTCATCACTGCCCTGCGTGAAGCATTCGAGAATGACAACAGCGCTGGCGTCATACTGAGGATCAACAGCCCCGGCGGTTCACCGGTACAGTCCGGCTACATCTATGACGAGATACGCCGATTGAGAGAGAAATATCCCGATACACCTCTTTATGCAGTAGTAACGGATGTCTGCGCATCAGGCGGTTATTACATCGCTTCTGCTGCCGACAAGATCTATGCCGACAAGGCCAGCATCGTAGGCTCCATAGGAGTACGTATGGACAACTTCGGTTTCGTCGAGGCAATCGACAAGATCGGCGTCGAACGCCGCACCCTGACCGCTGGTGAAAACAAGGCACTGCTGGACCCATTCCTCCCCGAAAATGAAAAAGCCAAAGCACACATGCAGACCATGCTCACCGAGATACACCAGCAATTTATCGATTCAGTTAAAGAAGGACGCGGTGATCGTTTAGATACTACTGTAGAAGGCCTGTTCTCCGGACTGATCTGGACCGGTGAGACTGCAGTCAGTATCGGTCTGGTCGATGAGCTCGGCAGTTCCAGCCATGTGGCGCGAGATGTTATCGGTGAAGAGACGATCATCAACTATACCGTTAAGCAGGATATCTTTGAACGATTTGCCGAACGCATCGGGTCATCTGTCGCACAGGTCATCAGCACACAGTTGCTCAGCCCCTCAATAAAATAAATATCATGATCAACTCATCTGAATCGATTTTCAGATGAGTTGATCACAACATTTGCGGGCTTCTTTTAAACAAGTGCATTGCACGATATTTATCGTGAACATCAGTAAAAGCGAGACCTTGTTTTGACCTTGAATTACTCTGCACATACATAGATAACAATTCACTGCATCCTGCTTCATACATCTGAACAGCTTGTTTTCCTTATTATTTTTGCCTGTATTCATAAGTATTATGATTTTTATGTCTAAAATCTATCGTAACTAAAGTTTAGATATTGATCATATAACCTGAAGAATAATTAACCGCGAGTAACTGGCAGGAGGCTATTTACTTCTGGTGTAGAAAAAATAATACCTAAGGGGCCATCCATGAAAAATGGAGTTTTTAAAAGCGACTGGTTTACCGGTCTCATTATTACTTTCGTCTTCCTCATTTTTGCCGGCTCTGACTTTATCGCCAGCATCGAACGCAGTGCTTATGATTTTGGCGTTCGCTCTTCATCACGTATCCCCAGCGACAAAATAGCGATTATCGCCATCGATGACCAGAGTATCGACAATATCGGCCGCTGGCCCTGGTCCAGAGACATCCATGCACAGATGCATGACATCCTGGCTGCAGGTGGTGCTAAAGCCGTTGGCCAGACAGTCTTCTTTTCTGAACCACAGATCGATCCCGGGCTACAGTTTATCCGCGAGCTAAAAGAGGCTTTTGAAGACAGCAGCATCTCAGCTGTACCGAAGTATGCTGAAGAACTCGCTCTGACTATCAAAGACAGCCGCGCACTGGTAAAAAACAAACGTGACGCTAATGGACGAGCAGCTGTGAAGAAAATTGCTGATGCCTTCGAACGGTCGCCCCTGAATGGACAGGTAGAGACCGAACTCACTGCCTACCTGGAGTACATCAACTCTGCAGAAGTCATGCTTGACACTGACAATGCGCTTGCACAGAGCATGAAGAACGCAGGCAACGTCATCTTTTATATGCCGGTAATACAGGGGCAACCATACGGACAGCCCGACGCGCCATTACCCGAATACGTGGCAAAGAACAAACTGCCTGAAAACAATATCATCGACAGTGCCGTTACGAACCCTGAAGGTTTTACGCCCTTGCCGGTTATCGATGCTTACCCACCTATCGCGATACTCGGTGAACAGAGTGAAGCGATAGGTGCATCTGTTCCCTTACCTGATGTCGATGGCGGAATCCGCACAGAACCTCTAGTGATCGACTATTACGGTGAGTTCTATCCATCGATGGCTCTGATGCTGGCAGCAAAAAGCCTCAACCTTGGCATCGAAGACATACAGATCACTGTTGGCAGCAACGTACAGCTCGGCCGTCTGAACATCAAGACCGATGGCTACTCGTTGATGAACACGTTCTTCTATCATGACGAAGACTTCAATGCAGCGTTCCCGGTAGATTCTTTCTATGATGTGCTGCAGGGCAAGATACCAGCAGAGAAATATAAAGATAAGATCGTACTGATAGGAGCCACCGCACTCGGCGTCGGCGATACCTTCGTCACCCCGGTCAACCCGGCCATGTCGCCTGTCATCACTCTGGCACACTCGGTTTCCAGCATCCTGAACGAAGATTTCTTCATCGAGCCAGAGTGGAGCTTCATCGCACGTATGGGCGCTTTACTATTAGTCGCCTTTTATATCATGTTAGTGCTGCCAAGACTTGGTGCTGTCATAGGGTTCATCATCACCGGCATCTTGCTGCTGACATTATTCATCACACATTACATCATGATGACCACCCAGGGCATGTGGCTGCAGCTGATGATGCCATCCCTGCTGCTCATCGGTGGACATGTAATACTAACGACGAAACGCTTCTTCCTGTCCGAGAAAGGCAAAGCCCGGCTCGATATCGAATCTGCAGAGAGTAACCGCATGTTAGGCCTGTCTCTACAGGGACAGGGACAGCTGGATATGGCTTTCGAGAAATTCCGAAAATTACCGCGCGATAAATCTGTGCTCGAACTGCTCTACAACCTGGCACTCGACTATGAACGTAAGCGTCAGTTCAATAGGGCCAAGTCGGTGTACGACTACATGGCGGAATTTGACCCCAAATTCCGTGACATCAAAGATCGTTCTAACCGCGCACAATCGCTGGAAGAGACCGTTATCCTCGGTGGTGGCAACACTTCGCCGGGCGGCACCCTGGCACTCGAAGGCAGCGGCGTCGAGAAACCCATGCTGGGTCGCTACGAGATAGAACGTGAACTTGGCAAAGGTGCCATGGGCGCTGTCTACCTGGGCAAAGATCCAAAGATTTCCCGTACCGTTGCGATCAAGACCATGGCACTGTCACAGGAATTTGAAGCTGACGAGCTGGAAGAAGTGAAAGAACGTTTCTTCAGGGAAGCAGAAACCGCCGGACGCCTCACCCACCCAAATATCGTCACTATCTTCGATGCTGGCGATGAACACGACCTGGCATATATTGCGATGGAGTTTCTCAAAGGCGAGGACCTGAGCAAGTACGTCAAAAAGGATTCATTGCTACCACTCAAGCAGGTACTGTCTCTGATCCAGCGAGCGGCTGACGGTATCGACTATGCACATCAGCACAACGTCGTTCACCGCGACATCAAACCCGCCAACATCATGTGGGACCCTGCTAGTGATACGGTGAAGATCACCGACTTCGGTATCGCCCGTATCACCGACTCAAGCAAGACCAAGACCGGCATGGTACTGGGTACGCCTTCATATATGTCACCGGAGCAACTGGCAGGTAAAAAAGTAACCGGTCAATCTGACATCTTCTCCCTCGGTGTCATGCTGTTCCAGATGGTTACCGGCAAACTACCGTTCACCGGTGACTCGATGGCATCACTGATGTACAAGATCGCCAACGAAAAACATCCCAGCCCGGAGTCGATCAACCCGGCTGTACCCCGTTGCGTGACCGTCATCATCAACCGCTCTATGGAAAAAGACGTCGAGAAACGCTACAAGCGCGGTAGCGAGATGGTGGCTGACATCAACAAATGTCTGAACATCATAGAAGTCGAGAAAAAGGTTTAACCGATGAGTCTCAAAGGAAAACTATTACTCTATGGCAAGACCGATGTTGGTCTGGTACGCGACCATAACGAAGATGCCATCGGTTATGATGAGAATATCGGACTTGCAATACTTGCCGATGGCATGGGTGGCCACCGTGGTGGCGAGATGGCCAGTGCAATCACCGTCAGCACGGTTCTCGAAAATATCAGCGAAAAGATGAGAACTATCAAATCCGGTGAAACGGATGAAGCAACCGGGTACAGCCTGGAAAGCCTTGCTGTTCACGAGGCCGTCATGCTGGCTAACAAAAACGTACACCATTCATCAGAAGCAAATGCACAGTACCGCGGCATGGGCACAACCGTCGTGGTCACACTTTTCTATGATGACCGTTTCACCGTCGCACATGTCGGTGACTCACGCCTCTACCGTCTTCGCGACATGGAACTTGAACAGATCACACGCGATCACAGCCTGATGCAGGAACTCATAGACCGTGGTTTTTACACTCCGGAACAGGCCAGAAACTCTTTGAACAAGAACCTGGTAACCCGGGCCATAGGTATCGATGAGAATGTACAGGTCGATATCCAGGAAGATATCGTAATGACCGGGGACATCTACCTGCTCTGTTCAGACGGCGTTACCGATATGATCGAAGACAGCCTGATCAAGACCACGCTGCTGGAAAATGAAAATGACCTGGAAAAAGCCGCAATCGAAATCATCCGACTGACGAATGAGCATGGCGGAAAAGATAATATATCTGCCCTGCTGGTAAAACCAATTAAATCGTTTCCTGCTAAAAATAGCTTGTTTTCTCGATTTTTTGACTTATTCTCTTAATGTACCTACATATAAAAAATAAAAAATGCATACGAAATGTATTGTAAGGAACCAGCATGGCTAAACTAGTACTCCGCTTCAATGGCGATTTTGTAAAAGAATACGAACTCGATAAAGAGATTGTAACGATCGGGCGCAAACCCGATAACGATATCCATATCGATAATCTCGCGGTCAGCGGTAATCACGCAAAGATACTTACCATCCTCAACGATTCGTTCATCGAAGATCTCGATAGCACCAACGGTACATACATCAATGGTGAGAAGATAAGCAAGCATGCCCTGCAGGGCGGTGAGACCATAGTGATTGGCAAACATGAGCTCAAGTATGAGAACGCAAGTGCCGATGGCGGTGAAAGTGACTTCGAAAAAACCATGATCATCCGTCCGGATACCGAAGGTATGCCGGAGACCGAAGAAGCAGATAAGGGCATCGAAAAATCTATCGGCAAGATAGCTGCAGATCTCGCATCCGCTGGTACCACTACCAGTGGCCCGGGCCCGGCCAAGCTCAAGCTGATGTCAGGCGCAAATTCCGGCAAAGAATTACAATTGACCAAGATCCTGACCACACTGGGAAGGCCTGGTGTTCAGGTAGCGGCCATCACCCGGCGCCCTAAAGGCTATTTTCTCATCGTCGTCGATGCCGGCAAAGATAATAAGATGCCACTGGTGAATGACGCTGAGATAGGCAAACAACACCCACTGGCTGATGGTGATGTGATAGAGGTCGCTGGCGTCAAGATGGGCTTCAACCTGACCTGATCTGCACCTGACCAGCTCAAACCTGGTCCATATGAGCCTGGCCCATAAGAGCCTGGCCCCTACTTTTCAAAAACAGCAATTGATTCGACATGCCCCGTATGCGGAAACATGTTCATGATTCCAGCGCTTTTCAGCTTATAACCCAGTTCATTGACCAGCACTGCAGCATCTCGGGCAAGTGTTGCAGGATGACAGGAAACATAGACAATCTTTGATGCCTGCATCTTTTTTAATACAGCCAGTACTTCGGCTGCACCGGATCGTGGCGGATCGAGTAATATCTTGTCGTATTTCTGTTTCGTCCAGTTCTCGGTTAGCGCGTCATCACTGTAAAGATCAGCATAGATAAATTCTGCATTATCGATATTATTTAGCTCGGCATTGTGCCGTGCTTTTTTCACCATCACCAGAGATCCTTCTACGGCCGTGACCTGCTTGCAATGTTTTGCCATCGCCAGTGAAAAGTTACCCAGACCGCTGAACAGGTCGAGCACCGTATCTGTTTTTTTCAAGTCAAGGTAGTCGATCGCATTGCGCACCATCTGTTCATTGATGGCGGGATTTACCTGGGTAAAGTCCGATGGCTGAAATTCTATCTTGATCGATGCATCGTCATCACCGTCAACAGGCAGACGATAGTAAAGTGATTCAGCCTGGCCGGGAACCAGCAACTCGAGATCGTCAGGCTTACCTGCCTGCAGGTAACATACCAGTGATCTGGCAGCACAGAAATCAGAAAGAATCGCCCGATCATCATCAGGTAATTCTTCCAGGTGTCTGAATACCAGTACGGTCTGATTGTCGCCCACCGCGACTTCGATCTGAGGAATACTACGTTTCACCTGCAGTTGATCGATACAGCTTGCGAGTTCATCAATGATCTCACCGACCGATGGATGCAGTACTTCACAACGTACAGTATCGGTTATATAAGAAGAATTTCTCTCGCGAAAACCCACCAGCACCTTCTCTTTTTTGTGCACATAACGTACACCCAGCCGAGCTTTATGACGATAACCATATTCTGGTCCCAGCAATGGCTCCAGCACCTGCTCAGGCATGACACCATTATGCTGCAACTGGTCCAGCAACATGGATTGCTTCAGCTCTATCTGGGTTGCTGGCGACATGTGCTGCAGGCTACATCCACCGCACATTTCAAATGCACTGCACCTGGGTTCGACACGCTGTTCGCAAGCCCGCAGTATTTCGACTGCGCGGCCTTCAGCTATCTTCTTGCTTAGACGTGTATATCTAAACAGCACCTTCTCGCCAGGCAATGCCTGATCGAGAAATACGGTACGATCATCGACATGAGCGATGCCTCTGCCCTCGCTGGACATAGCAGTGATTTCGACTTCGACGGCTTCTTCAGGCAGACGCTGTTTACGCTGCCTTCTCTTATTTCTAGACATAGCAGAAACTCTCAGGCAGGGAACACACCTGTAGAAAGATAACGGTCACCTCGATCACAGACGATAGACACGATCACCGCATCTTCGACCTGCTGGCTGAGCTTCAGTGCAGCAGCACAGGCGCCACCGGATGAAACGCCGCAGAACAGGCCTTCTTTTGCAGCCAGTAAGCGGGTGGTTTCTTCAGCCTCCTGCTGGTTGACATCAAGGATCAGATCGACATTGGCCGCATCGAAGATGCCCGGCAGGTACTCTTTCGGCCAGCGCCTGATACCGGCTATGCGCGAACCTTCCTCCGGCTGCACACCGACGATCTGCACCTTCGGGTTCTGTTCTTTCAGATAACGCGACACACCCATGATGGTACCGGTGGTCCCCATGGCACTGACGAAATGTGTGATCTTGCCGCCCGTCTGCTGCCAGATCTCCGGACCGGTACTCAGGTAATGCGCCTGCGGGTTGTCCGGGTTGTTAAACTGATCGAGCACGATACCCTTACCTTCGGCCTGCATCGCCAGGGCCAGGTCACGCGCGCCCTCCATGCTCTGCTCCTGGGTTACAGAGATCAGCTCAGCGCCATAGGCTTTCATCGCTGCCCGGCGCTCTTCACTCATATTATCCGGCATGATCAGGATCATGCGGTAACCCATCACCGCGGCCGCCATGGCCAGCGCGATACCGGTATTGCCGCTGGTGGCTTCGATCAGGGTATCACCAGGCTTTATATCACCGCGCTTCTGCGCCTGGGTGATCATGTTTAATGCGGGCCGGTCCTTTACCGAACCGGCCGGGTTATTGCCTTCCAGTTTCAGCAGGATAGTGTTGCTACTGTCGTGCAGCAGGCGCTGCAGCCGGACCAGCGGCGTGTTACCGACGGTGTCCGCCAGGGTTAAATAATTTGTTTCGTTCATTCTTTTGCTGTAGTTTTTGTAATCAGACAGGCTGAAAATATTAATGTAAAGTACTGAGCTATATTACATTAATATCCCGGTTACCACTTTATATAAATACCAAGATTTTATGAAATACATGCATTCAAATAATATTCGATACTGCCTGTGCCTGCTTAGCCCGCTGATCCTGCTCAGCCCGACACAGCTCTTTGCTGAGGGCGACGAACTGTTCTTCGAGATGCCGATCGTGCTCTCAGCCAACCGGCTCGAACAGCCGGTGTCAGATACCGCCGTCAGCGTCTCGATCATCGACCGTGACACCATCGAAGCCTCCGGTGCCAGGACCATCCCCGAGGTACTGCGGCTGATCCCCGGGATGCAGGTCGGTTACAGCGGCAATGAATTCGGCGACGAACCCAAATACGTGGTCACCTACCACGGCCACAGCGACCAGTATTCCAAGCAGATGCAGGTACTCATCGACGGCCGCTCCATCTACGAACCCTTGCTCGGCGGCATATTGTGGAAGACTATCCCGGTAAATATCGACGATATCGAGCGCATCGAAGTATCTCGCGGACCCAACCTGGCGACCTATGGTTCAAACAGTTTTATGGCGGCCATCAATATCATCACCCGCACCGCAGCCGAAGACCAGGGTTCGTATGTGCGGACCAATGTCGGCAATCACGACATCGCTGACCTGACCTACCGCTATGGCGGCAGCAGCGGTGACCTCGATTTCCGTATCACCGCGTCGACACTCAATGATGACGGGGTCGACAGCGGCAATGATAACGACTACCCGGACGATACCAACAGCAACAACATCGACTACCGGCTGGATTACCAGATCAATAATCAGAACTCGTTGAGCTACCAGGGCGGATATGGCGACAACCGTCAGCAGGCTGACATCAACCACGCTGACGTACTGCCAACCGCACGCACAGTCGATAATATGCGCTTCTTTCAGTTCATCAAACTTGAGAGTGTGATCGATAAGGAAAACACACTGCTTGTGCAATACTATTACAACCTGTCTGACAAAGATGACCTGTACAGTTCCGCCCCTATCACTATCGCACCGGCTGATACATTTACCCTTGACATCGCAGACACCATAAAAGCCGAGCGCCATAATCTCGAACTGACGCATTCCATGTTTCCAGACAACGATCTCAAACTGGTCTGGGGCCTGAGCGCACAGACGGATCTGGTTCGTGCACCACTGGCCCTTGGTACCGATGACAAGGTCGAACACCAGCAATACCGCGTATTTGCCAATGCCGAGTGGCACCTGAACAGCCACAACGTAATCAACCTCGGTGCCCTGGTCGAAGAAAACGATTTCACCGAAACCGAGATCTCGCCACGGCTGTCTTTCGCGCATGCATTCAATGACCGGCACAAGCTCCGTCTCGGCATCAGCCAGGCGGTTCGCAACCCGTTCATCTATGAAGAGCTGGCCAATGTATTCTATTCCCATGACCTTACCGTTGGCGGCGTCCCTGCCGGCATCACCGCACGCGAACTTGTCATCCATGGCAACCCGGAACTGGGCAATGAGACCATCACCAGTCATGAGATTGCCTATTACGGCAATTTCCTCAATTCAGCACTGCTGTTTAATTCACGTCTGTTCTATGATGATATAGACGACTATATCGACACCATCAAGGAAGATGTAAACGACCCGGTGATAGACAACTACAACAATTCCGTCCTGGTCTACCAGAACCCGATAGAGAGCCAGACCTATGGCCTCGAACTGGAACTGGATTACCGTATCGATCCATCGCTGAGGCTCATCGCCAGTGGTGCCATCATCAAGATACAGAGCAACTCGGATGCCATAGAGCTGTCGGCACCGCGGCACAGCTTTTCCACACTGTTAACAAAAAGATTTAACGAAAGATACAGTGCCAGCATGGGCTACTATTTTGTCGATGAGTTCAAGTGGACTGACGCTCGCGCCCCGGAACCAGCGGTCCCGGGTCCAACCACCGATGCCTACACGACCGATGATTACCATGCGCTGGACCTGCGCTTATCAAGATATATCCGCTTCAGCCAGGCTCGCGGCAGCCTGTCACTGGTGTTAAAAAACCTGCTGGGTGATTACAGTGACTACCAGAAGGCACCGCATTACAGTACCGCACCGCAGGCGATCCAGAACACAGTGGCATATGTGGACTTTCGATTAAGCTTTTAATCAATATAATATCTATTAACATGAAAAGGATTGGACAAGGAGTTCTGCAGCCAGGCAAGCTAATCAGCTGGCTACGTCCTGCCCTGCTGCCGGCAATCTGCCTGTTGCCAATCTTCTTTCTGGCCCAGTCCGTTCATGCTGACACAAGTCCTGTAGAGAAGGCGCCGCAGCACCATGTCTATATTATCCATTCACCTGGAAATAAGCTGCACTCAGAGATCATCAACAAGATCTCGGTAAACATCGCCGGCGAGCGTCCTGATATCGTTATCACCACTGTGACACCAGGCAACAAGCCAGAGGTCGCGGATGCCGACTCGGATCTGATCATCGGTATCGGACGCGAAGGCATGCTAAGCGCCGACAGGGATTACCGCAAACCGAAAAAACTGTTCATCTCGACATCATCTAACAAGTACAGACTCGATCCCGACAGGAACAGGGACGATGCAATCCTGTATATGACCCAGCCGTATTGCAGACAGATAGAGCTCATCAAGCTGCTTAACGATCAGTGGAAGACCATCAGCATCATCAACAACAGTAAAAATCCGATAGACAGGACCACGCTGAGAGAATGTGCCAACAGGCATGGCTTCAAGCTCCATAACGTAACCCTGTCTGACGAAGAAGACCTGACAGACAAGATCAGGCATGCGCTCCAACACTCGGATATCTTGCTCGCCCTTCCCGACAGCAGCGTATATAACAAGAAGACAGTAAAGAATATATTACTTACCAGCTACCGGTACAGGAAACCCGTGGTAGCTTTTTCAAAGAATTTTGTTACTGCTGGCGCCATCGCCGCAATACACAGCAACAAGGATCAGATCGCGGAAAATGCCAGCAACATCATCGAACAGTATTTCGATTCGGGCTCGCACTTCACGCAACAGACATACCACCCGGAGACTTTCGAGATAAGTATCAACTACCAGGTCTTCCAGGCGCTTGAACTGCCCCTGCCTGACGAGACCTGGATAAAACAGGTGCTTGAAGAGTCAGACGATCGTACAGAGGGTGATACTCGGGACAGGCCACGATGAAAAAACTCGGCATAAGCAAACAGATACTCATCGTCGCGACGCTGCCTGCACTGGTAGTAGCTGCCCTATTGTCGACGCATTACATCTGGGACCAGTTCGATTACATATCTGACTCACTGGACAAAAACGGCAGGCTCCTCGCCCAGCAGCTGGCACCTGCTGCAGAGTACGCGGTATATTCAGGAAATATCGAGCTCATAGAGCCACTGATAGACACAATCATCAAAAACAATCCCGTTACCCGGATACAGGTACTGGACAAGTACGACGATAACGTCTTCGACCTGTCTGCACCGGACAGACCAGGCAAAGACAATAGCGGCTTTTTCGCACGATTGTTCGAAGACCAGAAATCGTTCAATTACAGTGAACCGATAATGTCGCAGCAGATAACGATCGAGGATGATGACAACAGGATCGACCAGGATACTGCCGTCAGCGAGAGCAACAGGATCGGCAAGGTCATCGTGACCATGACGAACCGGATAGCGATCCAGGAAAAGATCGAGCAGATAAAACACGGCATACTGATCACCCTCGTCATCCTGCTATTGACCACGTTCGTGGTCATCCGTGCCAGCAACCTCATAACCCGGCCGATCAAGTCGTTAACCAGCACCGTAAGAAACATCTCCGCCGGTGACCTCGACACGCCTATCGACCTCAGCTCTGCTGGCGAACTCGGCATCCTCGAATCCTGCATCAATCACATGAAGAACGAACTCAAAGATTCCAGGACCAACCTGGAGATACAGCTCAATGTCTATACCGACGAACTCCAGCAGACACTCGAGGAACTGGAGATAAGAAATGCAGAACTGGACATAACACGCTCGAAAGCGATATATGCCAATAACGCAAAATCAGAGTTCCTGGCAAACATGAGCCACGAGATCAGAACACCGCTGAGTGGCATCATCGGCTTTACAGAGCTGCTACAGGGCACTCAGCTGACAGCACAGCAACGGGACTACTCTGATACGATCTACAAATCATCAAAACATCTACTGGAGATAATCAATGATGTCCTGGACCTGTCGAAGATCGAGTCAGGAAAAACAGAGATCAACACCAGTGAGTTCAACCTGGTCGATATCATCGAAGATATAATAAACCTGTTGAGCACCAGTGCGCTGGAAAAGAACGTCGAACTGCTATACAGGATAGAAAAAAATGTGCCGACTATCATCCATTCTGACCCGTTCAGGATACACCAGATCCTGACCAATCTTATCGGCAACGCGATCAAGTTCACTGAGAAGGGATATGTCTACCTGCAGGCAACACTGGGCGAGATAAGCGATGCTGAAACCAGTATAAAGTTCACCGTCTCCGACACCGGTATCGGTATGAGCAGTGTCGATAAGAAAAAACTATTCAAAGCTTTCACCCAGGCCGACACCAGCATCACAAGACGTTTTGGTGGAACTGGCCTGGGGCTGGTAATCTCACGAAAGCTTACACTGTTGATGAAAGGAGAAATAGGTTTTGACAGTACTGAAGGCGAAGGTTCTACGTTCTGGTTCAGTATTCCTGTAATACCGGTCGCAGTCGAGCTCAAACCATCAGAGCTAAGAGATGTACGAATCGCTTTATTCTGCAGTCACTTTATCGCCAAACAGGCATATAAAACGATATTCGAAAACTGGCACTGCGAAGTCAATGAATTTTCACTAGACAGCATAGACAGACTTCCTGATATCGAGAATAACAATGACATTATCGTGTTCTTCCTCAGTAGAAAAGAGATCATCAACAATGTCCTCGCAGAAAATATAAGCAAGCTCTCTTTTTCCAAACCCTCATTCCTTATCGCAAGCACACGTTCCCATACTGATCTGAGACATCTGCAGCAGCATGTATTTGACAACGCTGCGTTCACTTCAGAAAAGATTGAGATGATAAAGCAGAAACTGATATCGACCATCAACAAGAAGACGCAGGACAGCATTGTTGAAAGAGTTGATCATACGGCCAAACCTTCCATCGACTGGCCAAACATAAACATCATGGTGGTCGATGATAACGATGTTAACCTGCGCCTGGCAGAGATTATTCTGCATAAGCACAAGGCACGTGTCACCACTGCTCGCTCAGGCGCCCAGGCTCTCGATTATGCATGCATGAACTCATACGATATTATCTTCATGGATCTGCATATGCCAGGCCTGGACGGTTATGAGACAACACGGAAGATCCGTGAGGTAACACCAGGTAAACAACCCGTAATCATCGCACTTACGGCGAATGCCATGGCGCGGGAAAAAGACAAAGTTTTACAGGCTGGTATGAATGGCATCCTGATCAAACCGGTCAGTGACAGTATCTTGCAGAAAGTCGTCAACCAGTGGGTATTAAAAGAACCGATCAGAACTTCTTACATCGATGAAGCAGAGACTACACACACGTATATCGACAAACACACCAACTCGGTCTTCTCTATCCAGCTGGCCAAAGAGTTCACCGGCAACAATGAAGAACTGGCCTATGAACTTTTCGGTATGCTGCGGGCAGAGCTTGGCAGCTACAGAAAAGCCATCTTGCGCGCTGTCGAGAACAACGACATCGGTGAGTTACGCAAGACTGTACACAAACTACATGGTGCCAGCCGTTGTTGTGGTACAACCGAACTGAAACGGATCAGTAGTCATATTGAAACCATGATTACACAGGACATAAACTTCGATCTCGCGAAAGAGACAGCTGCGTTACTTGAAGCGATAAAGAACGTTGCTGACTACACTATAAATTCCAGCACACATTCCGGGTAAGGCTTACATCCTTGCCTGCTGCATCAGTCGTCTGTATTCGGTTATTACTCTATCAAGCCCGATAAAGACACTGTCGGCAATTATCGCATGCCCGATATTCAACTCTCTGATCTGAGGCAAAGCGGCTATTTCATGTATGTTCTGTCTGTTAAGACCATGCCCGGCGTTAACCTGCAGACCGATTTTTTCAGCATGTTCACAGGCCATTTTTATTTCATTGAACAGCCTGTTCTGCTCGCTCCTGTCTGCTGCATCAGCATAATGTCCGGTGTGAATCTCGATCGCTGGTGCACCGGTCCTTCTGGCAGCGTCTATCTGCTGTATATCAGCATCGATGAACAACGACACTTTCGTACCTGCAGCCGCGAGTTTTTCACAGGCATCAGCGATCGATGATTCATAGCGGATCACATCAAGGCCTCCTTCTGTGGTCAGCTCTTCTCTCTTCTCAGGAACCAGGCAGCAGTCTTCTGGCTTTACATCACAGGCGATCTTGACCATTTCCTCGGTGACGGCCATCTCCAGATTCATCCTGGTCAACATACGTTCTTTTAACAGGTAGACATCTCGATCCTGAATATGACGCCGGTCTTCACGAAGATGCAGGGTAATGCTATCGGCACCCGCCTGTTCTACCTGTAATGCGGCATGTACAGGATCAGGATAACGCGTTCCCCTGGCCTGTCGCAACGTCGCCACATGATCGATGTTTACACCGAGGAGTAATTGATTCGTATTCACTTAACTTGTTCTCCGATACTCCGTATTTGGTTACGGATTTTTTATTCGCATGAGTTTACAGAAAATAATCGACATATTCCTTATTCATAGCTTTAAGGGTCATTATTTGCTATTTTCCTAAGTATTCTAACAACAATAATAATCAGGATACTTCTTGGATATTCAACGCATTATACGTTATGCATTAAGCCTGGCACTTACCCTGCTATTTCTACTCCACGTCGGTGGGGTCATCAATGTCCCGATTCTAACCAGCCTGGAAAACCAGGCCTATGATGCGCGCCTGAAGATCACGCTACCAGAACAAGTCGACAAGCAGGTCGTCATCGTCGACATCGACGAAAAAAGCCTGGACGAGATCGGTCAATGGCCCTGGAACCGGAACATCCTTGCTAAGATTAATGATGCGCTATTCGACCAATATCAGGTCAAAGCTATCGGATACGATATCGTCTTCGCTGAGGAAGATATCGATGAGGGCGCGAAACTGTTAAATAGCATGGCTGAGGGATCATTGCAAAATGATCCTGAGTTTGTCGAAGAGTATCACCGTGTGATGCCATTACTGCAACATGACCAGCGTTTCGCCGAATCCTTAAAAGACAGAAACACCGTGATGGGTGTCGTCATGGACACAGGCTCCCTCAAGGGCAAGCTCCCCGATGCCATTACCGAACTTGATGATAATACAATAGAGAAGCTTGCCATCCACAAAGCTAAAGGCCATACCTCAAACCTGGAACTGCTACAGAACAGCGCATTCAGCGGTGGCTTTTTCAATAATCCGCTACTGGATGAAGACGGCGTATTTCGACGCGTACCACTGCTGCAGATTTATCAGAACGAACTGCATGAATCGCTGGCGCTGGCACTGGTGCGGGTAGCAACCGGTTCTCCCAAAATCGAGATGGTGGTAGAGACGAATGAAAACAGTGACGACCTGTTCCTGGAATGGGTCACGATCGGCGAAATCGCCATCCCGGTAGATCAGCAGTCAGGCGTACTGGTACCGTACATCGGCAAACAGAAGAGTTTCGATTATATTTCAGCCACTGATGTATTAAACCAGCGGGTCGATAAAAGAAAACTCGATGGAAAAATCACCCTGTTCGGTACATCAGCTCCCGGCCTGCTCGACCTGAGGACCACCCCGCTGGAGCCGGCCTATCCCGGGGTGGAAGTCCATGCCAATATCATCCAGGGCATTCTGGATGGCCGCATCCTGCATGCTCCAGGTTATACCAAAGGTTATGAATTTATCCTTATCACATTCATCGGAATCGTACTGACCTTCACATTACCGATATTATCCGCTCTCTATTCCACCCTGGTAATACTCGGCAGTATCGTATTGCTCATCGCAACAAACTTTTACGCATGGACAGATGCACAGCTGGTACTTCCCATCGCTGCGCCGGTATTACTTGTCGTACTGTTGTTTGCGCTGCAGATGACCTATGGTTTCTTCGTCGAATCACGTGGTAAGCGCCAGCTCGCACATCTCTTCGGCCAGTATGTTCCGCCCGAGCTGGTCGAAGAGATGAGCCTGAAGATGGAAGAGATTAACCTCGATGGTGAAATGCGCGAGATGTCGGTACTGTTCTCCGATGTGCGTGGCTTCACTACCATCTCGGAGAGCCTGGAACCCAAAGAACTAACCGACTATATCAATGCATTCCTGACCCCGATCACACAGGTGATACATGATAACCGCGGTACGATCGATAAATATATGGGTGATGCGGTGATGGCGTTCTGGGGAGCACCGCTGGAAGATAATCAGCATGCCCTGCATGCACTAAACGCTGCTACCGGCATCGTCGAACGTATGAAATCACTACGTGAAGAGTTTGCCGAAAAGGACTGGCCGGAGATCTATGTCGGTGTCGGTGTCAATACCGGTAATATGAACGTAGGCAACAAAGGTTCAGAATTCAGGGTCGACTACACTATCCTCGGTGACGCAGTAAACCTCGGCTCACGCCTCGAAGGGCTGACCAAAGTCTACGGCGTAGATATCATCACCAGTGAATTCACCAGACATGCAGTACCGGAATACGAATATCGAGAACTGGACCGGGTCCGTGTCAAAGGTAAAGACAAACCGGTCTCTATCTACGAGCCCCTTGGCCTATTAGAAAACATAAGCAAAGATGATCGAAAACTTTTGCAGCAGTTCCATATAGGAGTCAAACAGTTCCGGGCACAGAACTGGGATGCCGCTGAACGTGAGATCTTCGCTCTGAGCCAGTTAGAGCCTGAACGCAAGATATACAAGATTTATCTCGACCGCATCATGTTCTACCGCGATAACCCGCCAGCAGCTGACTGGGATGGCAGTTTTACACATACATCTAAATAATTCTAATATCAATTAATTGATCTTATTGATAAATATAGACAATAACGCGTGTATTGCTGGCACCTCGTAAAACATGAGCCCGTTCACGAAAACCGTAGGCAAGGCTGTGCAATCCATAGATTTTCGTCTATAAATAGTAACAACCAGTGAACACTATATAACCTGCTGCGGCCACTCTGTATGCGAGATAGAAGATCAACCTATGACATCACGGATGATGTTCAACTAACATGCGCAGATAGTGTTCTCGAAGCTGTATCTACCGTTTTTCGCAGTGCCTTTACACAGTTCAATGAAAATGCGTTAAAACAGGCATTCGATGATTGCGAGAGACTGTTTGAGGGCGACTACTCAAGCTACCTGCCCTGCGACACCCTGTATCACGATAAGCAGCACTCAATGGACATGACGCTGGCCCTGGCACGTCTTATCAATGGACACGAACGCAGTGCCGCCAGAGATGAACGCCTGGGTGCAGACAGAGCCGTCATCGCGATCATCACCGCTCTTTATCATGACTCAGGTTATATCCGCCATGAACATGATCACCATCACTTCAATGGTGCTGAATACACACCGATCCATGTCTCACGCAGTGCAGATTTTCTGAAACGCTACCTGCACAAGATCAGGCTTGGTGAATATGCTCAACTTGCAGCAAATATGGTGCACTACACTGGATACGAGATCGCACCTGACAATATCCGTTTACCTGATGATAAATGGCATACCATCGGCAAGATGCTCGGTACTGCGGATCTGATCGCACAGATGTCTGATCGCTGTTACCTGGAAAAATGCCGCGATCGCCTGTACCCCGAATTTGTCCTCGGTGGAATGACTGTCAGGGTGGATAAACAGGGAAATGAAACATTGCTCTATGAATCAGGTGAAGATCTGCTGAGAAAGACCCCTGCCTTCTATGAGAATGATGTCGAACATCGACTGAATAGATTATTCAATAAAGTCTACAGTTATGAGATCGCTCATTTCGAAGGCGAAAACCACTACATCAAGGGCCTGGGGAAAAACCAGGCGCGCCTGAATAAAGTATTAAAGGCGGATGACTTCAGCCTGTTGCGACGACGCCCGCCTGAAAACTATGGCACCAGGAATTTCCCGGGACTTGAAGCATACCTGAATCAACACCCGCAAAAAAAACTGAAGTCGTTTAGCCTCGACTAGTCGCTGTTACCTAGTTGCGATAGCATGGTCGCTTCATCGATCACCTGCACACCCAGCTTTTCTGCTTTGCTCAACTTCGAGCCTGCCTTATCGCCGGCGAGCAGATAGTCCGTTTTCGCCGACACGCTACTGCTTACTTTCGCCCCTGCTGCTAACAGCTTCTCTTTCGCTTCATCGCGGGACATCGTCGGCAGAGTTCCGGTAATGACGACGGTCTTATCATAGAACGGGCTGTTAGCCTGTTCTGCCGAAACTAGCTGTGTAACTTCCTGTACCTGTATACCCGACGATAGCAGCTGCTCGATCACCTCGAGATTATGCTGCTGTTGAAAGAAGTTGACGATGTGCTGTGCGACGATAGGCCCGATATCCTGTACTTCCACCAGCTGGTCAAAATCAGCATGTTGTATCGCAGTCAGCGTTTTAAACTCGTTAGCCAGGTTCATCGCTGTCGTCTCTCCAACTTCACGTATACCCAGGGCATAGATAAATCGTGACAGAGCTGGCTGCTTACTCTTTTCCAAAGCCGCTACCAGGTTGCTGGCAGATTTCTCCGCCATACGCTCCAGCGAAGCCAGTGTTTCGACCGAGAGTTTATACAGGTCAGCAGGTGTATGGACCAGGTCGTGCGCGACAAGCTGCTCGACCAGCTTGTCGCCCAGGCCATCGATATCCATCGCCTTGCGCGAGGCAAAGTGCTTGACCGCTTCAGATCGTTGCGCCTGACAGTATAGACCGCCGGTACAACGAGCAACCGCTTCGCCTTCTATCTGCTCTATCGCTGAGCCACAGACAGGACACTTCTCCAGCATCTCAATCTCTTTTAAATCTTTATTCCTTGATCCTGGCAAGACACTGACGACTTCGGGGATAACATCGCCCGCTCTGCGAACGATAACCTGGTCTCCTACGCGGACATCCTTACGACGGATCTCGTCCATATTGTGCAGAGTCGCATTACTGACCGTGACGCCACCGACGAACACCGGCTCCAGCCTGGCGACCGGAGTTACAGCACCAGTTCGGCCGACCTGAAAATCAACATCGATGATCCTTGTCATCTCTTCCTGTGCCGGGAACTTATGCGCTATCGCCCAACGTGGTGCCCGGGCGACAAAACCCAGTCTTTTTTGTAACGCTATGGAGTTAACCTTATAGACGATGCCGTCGATGTCGTATGGCAGGCCATCACGACGTTTTGAGATATCATCATAATATGCGAGACACTCGCTGACCCCGCGAAGTCGCTTTATCTCATTACACACTGGCATGCCAAAACTTCTTAACTGCTGCAGGATCTGGTAATGCGTATCAGCCAGTTCACCGCCTTCGACCACACCGGTAGAATAACAATAGATACTTAAAGGACGCCTGGCTGTGATGCCTGGATCCAGCTGACGCAGACTGCCGGCAGCCGCATTACGCGGATTGGCGAACTCTTTTTCACCCTTTTCTTTCGCCGTTCTGTTCAGCCGTTCAAAACCGGCTTTCGGCATAAAAACTTCGCCACGGACTTCCAGTACTTCCGGGTAATCTCTACCAAGTAACCGTAAGGGTACGGACTCCATAGTACGCACATTCTGCGTCACATTCTCACCGGTGGAACCGTCACCCCGCGTGGCAGCATAGATCAGCTCACCATCTTCGTAGCGAAGGCTGATCGCCAGGCCATCGAGCTTGGGTTCTGCTGTAAATTCAATATCTTCTTCAGTCTTCAACCTGTCCTTGATACGCTGATTGAATGCCCGTAGATCATCTTCATTGAAGACATTGTCCAGAGACAGCATCGGCATCTGGTGCTGGATCTGTTCGAATGCTGCGAGCGGTATTGATCCGACCCTCTGTGTCGGTGAATCACTGGTGACCAGGTCGGGGTTCGCTTTTTCCAGTGCCAGCAGCTCATTATAAAGACGATCGTACTCTGCGTCGGGAACATCCGGATCGTCTAATACATAATATTGATAAGCGTGATATCGAAGCTGCTGTCGCAGTTTTTCGATCTTTTTTTCGACAGGCTTGGGCATTTATTTCTTTTTTGAACCGCAGAGACGCAGTGACACAGAGCAAAGCATATTATTGTTATTTTTCGTCAATTCCTGACTCGTTATAAACATAAATCCGTTGCAGAATACGACAGTAAATAACTGGTTTACTCTCTGCGCCTCAGCGCCTCTGCGGTAAAGTTTTTACTTTCAGGTTTCACTCGATAGCTCAGGTGCTTTACCTGACAAAAACTCCCTGACCTGAACGCGGTAATTTTCTGCATCCTGTTCGGTCAGTGGTTCACGTTTATGGTTGCATAAACGCGCATCCAGCAAGCCTGCCAGCTGGTAACTTCGCTGCAGCATCTCGGTCAGGTCATCGAGAGGGTCATTACCCTTTATCTGCATGAACACAGTCAAGCCGGTGGTCTTTAACTCGTGGATAGTATCAGCATCAAATGAGCCCGGTTCTAACATGTTGGCCAGACTGAATATGTTGCGGCCATCTTTCCTGTAGTGGAAGATATTCATATCACCGAAGCTCAAACCCATGGCCTGGGCGGAACTGTTCACCTGTGAACCTGCAAGCTGTCTATCAGGTTTGGCAAGGATGTATAACACCACGATATCACCCGGCAATGTCGAAGCGGGCTGTTTTGTCTCGGTGGCATTATCTTCCTGAGATACGGCAGATTCCTGTCGCACTGGCTGTTCACCATCTGCATCGTCATCTGCCACAAATGATGTGACACCATCATCGCCGATATCCTCAGAACCGCGCGATATTATCCTGACTTCACCAACGCCTTCATCTAAATCATCCAGGCTGCGTGCAGTAAATTCCGGAAGATCTGCGTCCATATCGTCGACCATAGAGTCGTTTCGACGACGTCGACTGCGGCCAAGGAGATATATCACAATGACGAAAACAGCGCCTGCAACAAGCAATATCCAGCGTAATGGTTCCACCGGCCTAAGCTCCTACACCCGCCATGGTTGCAGCTTCAGCGACATCCACAGATACCAGTCGTGAGACACCTGATTCACGCATGGTGACACCGCTGAGATGCTCCGATATCTCCATTGTGGTCTTGTTATGCGTGATGAAGATAAACTGCACGCGCGAAGACATCTCTTTCACCAGTTGACAGAATCGACCGACATTCGCCTCATCGAGCGGTGCATCGACCTCATCGAGCATACAGAATGGTGCCGGGTTGAGTTCGAATATGGCGAACACTAACGCGACGGCTGTCAGTGCTTTCTCACCACCCGACATCAGGTGGATATTAGAGATACGTTTACCCGGCGGCCGCGCCATGATCGCCACGCCGGTACTCAACAGGTCATCCCCGGTCATCTCGAGATATGCCGTTCCGCCGCCGAACAGACGCGGGAACATCTCCTTGATACGCGAATTAACATGATCATAGGTGTCTTTAAAGCGGGTACGTGTTTCCTTATCGATCTTGGCGATTGCCTGCTCGAGTATCTCCAGTGCTGCAGTAACGTCGCGATCCTGTTCATCCAGGTATTCTTTACGCTGCAGCTGCTCTTTATATTCATCGATGGCAGCGAGGTTGATCGGGCCGAGGCGTGAGATCTTCTGCGCGACCTCGGCAAGCCGTGTCTCCCAGTGCTTGCTGCTCACCTGCGCCTCATCCAGCTCTGACTGCTGCAGTTTTTCGAGTACCGACTGCAGTTCGAAGCCGGTCTCCTCCAGTTGCTCCAGCGTGGTCTTGCTGCGAACACGTGTCTCCTGGCTATCGAGACGTAATTTTTCCAGTTTGCTGCGCACCGACTGAGACTTCTGCTCGAACTCACTACGCTGCTGCTCCAGTGTCCGTAAGGTATGATTGATGCTTTCTACTTTACGTCGCGCTTCAGTCAACGCCTCTTCTGAACTCAGACGTTGATCCAGCAGCACCTTGAGTTCAGCTTCCAGCTGCTCGGTAGGTTCGCTCGACTGTGATAATAAAGACTCGAGTTCCTGCCTGCGCTGTAGCTGTGCGGTCTGCGCCTGTTGCATGCGCTGGATATTATGTTGCAGTCCGCTCAGCCGTGTCTTCAACCCTTCGACGCGTATCGCCAGCTGGTGCGCCTGGTCTCGGTGCTGCTGCAGGCTGCTACGGTGTTGTTGAAGTTCCTGCTGAAGTTGCTCTCGCTGCTGCTGCAAGGCAAGCCTGTCAGCCTCCATCTTCTCGGCATTTTCCAGCGCTTCATTTCGATTCTTTGTCGCGGTATCGATATCTGCTTCAGCACTATTGATCTGGTTCTGGATATCTTCCAGTTCGACATCGAGATCTTTGCCACGGCTGGTGATGTGCTCATGTCGCGACTCGCGTGCCGTTATCTGTGCCTTGATCTCGTTCAGGCGAGAATGAATACTGTTTAACACCGTCTGAATTTCTTCGCGCTGCTGTTCTTTTTCCTGCAGATTTGCGCGCAACAGGTTTAATTCTGCATTAATTTTTTCAGCTTTCGCCTCCAGCTCTGCCAGTTGCTGCTGTAACTCGCGGATGCTGTTCTCACGCGCCAGCACGCCAGTACTGGCGTCATTATCACGGCTGACACGCAGCCAGTTAGCACCTAACCAGATACCGTCTTTGGTGATGATGCTTTCATCGCGGGCAAGAGAATGACGGAGTTTCAAGGCTTCATCCAGTGTCTCTGTACAGCGGATGCCATCGATGAACGGGCTCAGCTCGACGCTGGATGAAACCTGCTCAAGCAGCATGCCGACAGTAGACTCAGCTGTACTGTCGGACTTGCCTGTCTCGACCAGCGAGATATTGCTGTCTTCCAGCGAATTGAGTGCAGACGATAACTGTTCGATATCGTCGACACAGACCGCTTCGAGGGTATCGCCGAGTACGGTTTCGACCGCTAGTTCCCAGCCTTCTTTAACTTCCAGCTGTTCTGCGAAACGTGCGTTTTTGTTGATGCCGCTCTTTTCCAGCCACTGCTGGGCCGCCTTGTCGGTTTTACCGAGTGCGGCTTCCTGCATCGCTTCCATCGATGACAGGCTGCCCTGGTATTGATGGATATTGCGGCGCACTTCTGCTGACTGCTGTTCTACGGTCGAGATCTTTTCGCGGGTTTCCCGTATCTGGCTGATGGCGTCGCTCAACTGCTGTTCATTGCTGTCTTTTTCTTCACCCGATTTTTTCAGCAGGGTATTCAGATCCGAGATCTGCTCTTCCAGGTTTTCACCGCGCAGTGCCTGTTTCTCGACATCGATCTTCTGCTCGCGCTGTTTTAACTGTTCGACATTGCGTTCCAGCTGTTCCATACGTGAGCGTTCGATCTGCGCTTTCTGGCTCTCCGCCGAATATCGCTGGTTACTCTCGTCCCACTGCTGCTGCCAGCTCTGCATCGCCTGCTCGGCTTGTTGAAACGCCGCGGCGCTGTCTTCTTCCTGTGTTTTCAGAGCATCCATCTGTGGCTCTTCTTCAGCCAGGTTTTTCTGATATTCCTCGATGTCCCTGTTATCTGACTGGATCGCCTGGGTAGCGTCAGCCAGTGCGATTTCGACCTGCTCCAGATCCGTCTGCTGGCGCTGCAACAGGTCCTGCTGGTGCTTGATATTCTGCTCTTTTGCCGAGATCTCGGCACCAAGACGGTAATATTCGGCCTGTACGTTGTTCAGCACTTCGTTTGATTCTTCGCCCTGCTGACGGTTTGACTCGATCTCTGACTCGGTCGCGCGCTGTTCGGCGATCACCTGTTCCAGGGAGGTTTCAGTGCCCTGTATCTGAGTATCACGCTCGTCCAGCTCGGCCTTTAGCTCACGCCAGTGCAGTGCAAGATGTTCCGCTTTAAGCTCGCGCTCTTCCTGTTTTAATTCTTTGTAGCGTTCGGCACTACGACTCTGGCGCTGCAGTCGTGACAGCTGCTTTTCGATCTCTTCGCGCAGGTCGGAGAGTCGTTCCAGGTTCTCACGGGTATGCTTGATACGGGTTTCCGTCTCACGGCGTCGTTCTTTGTACTTTGATATACCGGCAGCTTCCTCGAGGAAGTTTCGCAGTTCCTCAGGTTTCGCTTCGATCAGGCGGGAGATCATGCCCTGCTCGATAATGGCATAACTTCTTGGCCCCAGACCGGTACCCAGGAATAGATCGGCTACATCACGACGGCGGCACCGGGTGCCGTTCAGGCTGTATTTCGAAGCGCCGTCACGAGTGACCTGGCGTTTCACGGATATCTCGGAATAATTAGCGTATTGACCGCCAAGTTTTCCTTCACTGTTATCAAATGTCAGCTCAACCGAAGCCATATCGACCGGTTTTCTGGCAGAGGAACCGTTAAAGATAACGTCGTCCATCGATGCGCCGCGCAGGTGCTTGGCTGAAGACTCGCCCATCACCCAGCGAACTGCGTCGATGGTATTCGACTTGCCACATCCATTGGGTCCGACGATACCGGTGAGGTTGCTGGGAAAGTTGATGGCAGTTGGATCGACGAAGGACTTGAAACCAGCGAGCTTGATCTTGCTTAAACGCATTATAGTTATATTCTTTTCAGGTATTCAGTTGTAAGAATCGGTTGGTATTTTGCCAACATAGTAACGGCGTAGTTTACATGACTGGCTGCGCATTTTAAGAGCCAAATGTGCATCTTTTTAAGTTAATTTTATCAACAGTTAGCAGCTCTCGAAGTAGCCCTTGTAAGCTGCTGAATTCATTACCAGGCAAACATTAATCAACGATTATATTAGTTGTCAATAATATAAATTGACGCAGGTTTTTCTGTATAATGCCGCTTTGTTTTTTAAGTATTGATGACGAGACTAGCTATGGCGACCAAGCCTTCAAAAGAACTGGAAATATTCGATAACCCGACACCGGAGCGCGATTACACCATCCGTATCCATCTACCCGAATTCACCTGCCTGTGCCCGAAGACCGGGCAGCCGGATTTCGCCACGCTGGACCTCGAATATGTACCGGAAAAAAGCTGTATCGAACTGAAATCGCTGAAACTTTATATCTGGTCATTTCGTGATGAAGGTGCTTTTCATGAAGCGGTTACCAACGAGATCCTGTCAGACCTGGTGAAAGCCTGCAGCCCTCGTTTCATGCGCCTGACGGCAGAGTTTAATGTCCGCGGCGGAGTCTACACGACGGTGGTCGCGGAACATAAAGAAGCTGACTGGACTGCACCTGCAGTAGTCTCACTACCCTAGAAAGACCTGGTACTGCTATCGTGGGCCAACCGCTGTTTCTTGGTATCGATATCGGTACCTCTGGTATACGAGCCAGCTGCATCGATACAAAAAAAAACGAAATAACCGGCCACCACATCAGCTTTGATAGCAGCCCTGCCGGCAACGATAAAAACAGCAACGGCGAGAGTGAACAAAACCCTGATGCCTGGTTGCGGATGCTCGATGAATTGCTGCTTAGCGTCCGCGAAAAACTCCATGACCTGGGTGAGAGCCATCGTATCAGCGCCATCGCCATCGATGGAACTTCAAGCACATTAATCGCCTGTAGAAAGGATGGTAAAGCGCTGTCGCCAGCGCTGATGTATAACCATCAGCGCTGCCACAGGCAAGCTGAAATCATCAGCCGTTTTGCGCCGGCCGAAAGCGCCGTTCATGGGCCCAGTTCATCACTTGCGAAAGCTCTCTACCTGCTGCAAGCATACCCGGAAACAGGACGTCTCTGTCACCAGGCTGACTGGCTGTTATCCTCGCTCACGGGTGATTACGGTATCAGCGATGAGAACAACTGCCTGAAGCTGGGTTATGACAGCCTCAGGCAGGCCTGGCCTGAGTGGCTGACGAACAATCCTGAGAATGCAGTCATCCCTGTAGCAGTACTGCCAAAAGTCGTCGCTCCCGGTACGCCGGTGGGTCGTGTATTACCGGAACTCGCCGAAAGATATCAACTAGCCGAGGATTGCCTCGCCGTAGCCGGCACTACGGACAGCAATGCGGCGGTTCTGGCGACCGGTGCCAGCCAGCTCGGTGATGCGGTCACTTCTCTCGGCAGTACACTGGTGGTCAAGCTGTTTTCGGATAAACCGATATTCGATCCGGCATATGGTATTTACAGCCATCGGCTGAATGGTCACTGGCTGGTCGGCGGCGCCTCCAATACAGGAGGTGCTGTCCTGTTACAGTATTTCACCCAGGCACAGCTGGACCAGATGACGCCATTACTCAACCCTGAACAGCCAACCGGTCTGGATTATTATCCGCTGCCTGCAAGCGGAGAGCGCTTTCCGCTGAACGACAGCAGCAAACAATGTAAAATCACCCCCCGCCCTGAGTCTGATATCATTTTTTTTCAGGGCCTGCTCGAAGGCATGGCCAGTATCGAGGCTGACGGTTACCACAAGCTGGCCGCTCTCGGCGCGACGCCAGCAAGGAGAATCTTTACCGCTGGCGGCGGCAGCAGGAACTCAGCGTGGAGAAAAATCCGGCAGCGAACTACCGGCATAAAAATACTGTCTGCTGATAATAGTGATGCCTGCTTCGGCAGCGCACTGCTTGCAAGACAGGGTTTCATGGCACAGGGATTCTCGAAAATTTAACTTATTAGACATCACTGCAAATTAATACTGCTATTTATTATGATCTCATTTATCAAAGGCTTTTTTGACTGTATCAGTGGCTTTGGCTTACTGTTCAGACCCGGCATCAAACGATTCGTCATCATCCCTTTCATCATCAACTTCGGGCTGTTCACGCTGGCAACGAAGCTGTTGAGCGATCAAATCGACACCTGGCTGGAACGACTGCTTCCCGGCTGGTTGAACTGGCTGGAATGGCTGATATGGCCATTGTTCGCTATCGCTATGTTCCTCATCGTATTCTATAGTTTTACCGTGCTGGCCAATCTGATCGCCGCGCCTTTCAACAGCCTGCTGTCAGCGAAGGTCGAAGCCATGCTGACCGGACAGAAACCGCAGGACATCAATTCCGACAAGTTCATGAAATTAATGTGGCGCACCCTGGGATCAGAGACCCGGAAGATATTGTATGCCGTAAAGTGGTTCATCCCTTTGATCATCATCACCCTTATTCCCGGGGTAAATGTTGTCGCGCCATTTCTCTGGATACTGTTCGCAGTATGGTTTTTCGCGCTGGAGTATAACGACTACCCGCTGGCTAACCGCGGCCTGTTCTTCGAGGATATCAAAACCTACAATCGCAGCAACAGGATGCGCGCCCTCGGTCTGGGTAGCGCTGTCTTCGTACTGACCAGTATTCCTGTCGTCAACTTTTTCGCGATGCCGGTGGCAGTTGCGGGCGCAACCAGGCTGACCACCAATATCAGAAACAGCTCGGCGGTATAAGTCGATGGAAAACCGGGTCACAGAACTTGAGATACGTTTAACTCATCTAGAAGATACCATCGAAGTGCTGAACAGGACCATCATCCAGCAACATGCCGAGATAGATACGCTGCAACTGCAGGTCTCCAACCTGGAGAAAAAGCTTAAAGCATCGCAGTCATCACCGGTCGCTCTCGAAAGTGAAGAGACCCCGCCACCGCACTACTGACAGGCAGTCAGTGTTTATTTATATTGAAATAATTAACTCATGCTACTGATATATATAGAAATATATAACTATTTTTAATAGACTTAACAGATCATGAATGAAGCATTAACAAAATACTCGAAGCCGGCAGCCATCGTAGTGCTCATCGCCTCATTACTGATCGCTGCAAGCTGGGCCTATAACTACCTGTACTATACCCTGCCGCCCCAACTGGTCAGCATCACGCTGAAATACCAGCCTGAGCCTCCCTGCAGAAAAGACAGCCCGCTGTATATGCAAATAACTAATGACAGTTACCGTGACGTGCTCGGTACCTCGTTTGTACTATCGGTAAAAGTCGATGATGAAGGTGACAATATCGCCCAGCTGTTATCGAATAAATATTCGACAGACACCCTCATCGAAGCACGGAGCACTCACCAGGGCTGCTGGTCTTATCCCAGGCTCTATGTCAACAAGCATGACCCGCATGAGCTTATCTACGAAGCAAAAGACCAGCTCATCAATTTTTCCGACTGAGTTTTTATGCTGACTGATCAAAGGCCCGATACAGAGCATATAAAGGGATACTGGAAAACGGATTGACCGGCAACATCGATCAGTTTCCAGCTTGATCAGGCAAGCTTTCGGCTCTACTCATCAAGCCAGGATGCGCTCGCGCAAGACACGCCACTGGCCATCGTCTTCTCTCTGGATGATAAATTCGATAGTGTAGCTATTTACATTGCCGTCAGTGCCTTCCACGGTCTCCTGTGATTTGAACATGACTTTGTCCTCTGTCTCGGTCAGGACCTCCATGCCCTGGTAACTGACGCGCTTTAGAATCTTGTCTTCAAATTCATGCTGGCACTGGTTAAACCAGTCTTCATAGGTGATGACTTCGAAACCGGGCACGCCAAAGACACTGACTTCCTTCGATATCAGGTTCATGTGTGCCTCAAAATCAAGACTGTTCGCCGTCTCTGCCATAGCAGTTAAAAATTCCTGTGGGTTCATAGTGTTCAATGTGCCTGTTACGTGATTAATTTCTGATGCTGATAGTACATCGATGATATTTCTTAATTGACAAATCCGACTTACTCACAAACCCCGATCGAACTGGCACGGCAACGTTTATAGTTAGACCAGGTGGTATCTTTCAAGATAGCCTGGACGAAGATGGCCTCCTCGATCTCCGCTTCTCTGAACGACGCCTTGGTGAGATCTGATTCGGTAAAATCGGCACCGCGGCAATCTGATTCATCGAGTACTGCTCTGGTCAGATCGGCTTTGATAAATCTGGTGTCATGCAGTCTTGAGTTACGCAATACCGACTGGACCAGGTTTGCACCATCCAGTTTTGCACGACTCAGGTCACTACTCTCGAGATTGGCTTTTACCAGCCTGGCGTCGATCAATATTGCCGACTCGAGAACTGCGTCATAAAAATTAGCACTGTCCGCCCTGGCTTCCGTGAAATCGGCATTATTTAACCTGGCACGACTCAGGTGACTGCGTTCCAATACCGCCTTTCTGAAACTTGCCCCCTGCGCTTTTACGGATACCAGTTTACTGTTAGACATCCTGGCGCCATCAAACCTTGCGTTTTTCAGGCTGGCAAAATTCAGGTCGGCATCCTCCAGCATCGCGCCACTCAAATCTGCGTTGTCGAGAATCGCACTGGTCAGAACAGCATTTGATAGATCGCTGTTTTTAAGGTCTCTACCTGAAAGGTCACAGTTGGCCCAGTTTACCTGTGGCCCTGCTGCATCCTCACAGGCCGAATATGCTGGACTCACTCCAGAAGAGAAGAAAAGCACCAAAAATAGGCCTTTTAGCAGTGTTTTTGACATGCTTTTTCGCATAATTTAACTAGAATTAAGAGTGATTGTTTTATACTTAACGAATCCGGGATTTTACAGCGATTTAGAGCGGAATGTTATCACCACAGAGAAATTCGACAATCATTTCATCACATAACTCACTTCTGGCACTGTTTTTTTTCTGCACATTGCTGCTGACGGCTCGTGGTCATGCTGAAATCGATGATAATATCCGGCAAGAACCGATACGCCCTATCCCTCTGCAGAGTGAGGCCGATAACAACAAGGCTGCTCTCGGCGAGAGGTTGTTCTTCGACCTGCGTTTTTCTAGTAATAGAGAGCTTGCCTGCTCAAGCTGTCACAAGCTCGAGAGCGGTGGTGATGATAATGTTGCCAAAGGCATATCGAACTTTTCCAACCAGCACATAGTCAACACACCTACTATCTTCAATGCCAAGTTCAACTTCCGTCAGAACTGGGATGGTTCTGTCAGAACACTAGCTGAACAGATTGACCTCGCGGTAAGGAATAATCATGTATTTAAAAATAGCTGGGACGATATAGTCGCCACCCTGTCTCAGGATGATGAACTAAAAAACGATTTCCAGGAGATATATCTTGATAGCATCAGCAGAGAGAACATCATCGATGCCCTGGTAGAATTTGAAAAAACACTGGTCACACCAAATTCGCGATTTGATCGATATCTCAGGAACGAGGATGATGCACTCAGTAAAGAAGAGATTGAGGGTTACAGGGTATTCAAGGAATTAGGTTGCATCTCCTGTCACCAGGGTATTAACATCGGTGGTAACCTGTATCAGAAGTTCGGTGTCTTCTATAATTACATCGCCGAGAGAGGCGATATGAAAGCCATCGATTATGGCAGGATGAACGCGACTAATCGCCAGATGGATGCTTTCGTCTTCAAGGTACCATCGCTGAGAAATATTGCTGTCACTGCACCGTACCTGCATGATGGCAGCGCAGAGACGCTGGAGGAAGTCATCATGATCATGGGAAGAACACAACTGGGAAGAACCCTGACCGTGGCTGAAGCTCAATCAATCAAGGCGTTTCTCAAGACCCTGACCGGTGAATATAAAAACATACCACTGGACGACCCGTCATGATCAAAGGAAATATAAATTACTGGATCGGCATCACCTTACTGATCACTGTCATCAGTTTCTTTTTCTACAAGAGTATCTTTAGTGAGCTGCCACTCAACGAGACACTTTCTACGATAGAAGAATTACAGGATCTCCAGGTACAGCTGCATCGTGACCTGCTGCGATACAGGAGCAACCAGATCCAGCAGTATGACACGCTCAACCAGACACTGGATGAACTTGACCGTAACATCTCCAACCTGAGCAATAGCAGTGTCGCTGAGGAAGAGATCGGTATCGAAAGAGTAGCTGATATAGAAGAGATGATCACCCAGCAGTCGGCGCTGGTGGAAGACTTCAAGACACACCATTCCATCCTGCAGAACTCGCTATTCTACATATACAAGCTGAGTACCGACCTGTACTCGATGAAACCAAAAACCCAGTCAAAAGAACAGCTGCGCATCACTGCCGAGCTCATCACCCTGCTGCTGGAATACAACGAAAATCCCGAGAACAATATCGCCAACAAAATATATCCGTTGGTCGATGTATTAAACCTCGACCCGGACACAGACACCAAGGCTTTGATCAACCACAGTCTTATGATCATCGAGCGACTGCCTGAAATCGACGACACCATCGCTCAGTTCAATTCATTGAACATCGAGAACCAGATCATCACGCTCAAAAACACGGTAAGCGAACTAAGGAACAAACAGAACAATAATGCCCAGACCTTCAATATACTGTTGTTCATCTGCACCATCTACCTGATCTTTTACATCCTGTACATCTTCATTTCGCTGCGGAACAATGAGGCAGCATTGTCAAAAACCAATGACCAGTTGAACCGTGAGATCGATCAGCGCAACAGGACCGAAAAGGCACTTTACCAGTTAGTATCTATCGACAAGAACAGCAATAACGATAACGACGAAGACCGTATACTCTTCCTGCTGAATGCATTATGTACTGCACTTGATGTGGAATATGCCTACCTTACAAGAGTCAACCATTCCAACATGAGCATAGAAGTGATCGGCATGCTTGATCATGGCATCTTCAGCAGAAATATAAGCTATGCTGTTGCTGACACTCCGTGTGAAGACGTGATCAAGAATGGACGCCTGGTACATAACCGTGACTTCTCAAACTATTTCCCCGACTGCGGCAACCAACAGCTAAAAGACGCTGCAAGCTATATCGGCATCAGCCTTAAAGATAACAACGAAAACGTTATCGGCACGATCGCCATCGCAAGCACCTCCCCTATCAGCGATACAACGCTTGCCGAGAATATATTAACCATCGCAACCTCACGTGCCATCATAGAACTCGAACGCCAGATTGAGGTCAATAATGACAAGCGATACCAGAAAGGCCTTACACTTATCGACAACTGGATCGCTCGCCTGATCACAGAAGGTTACGACAACGCAGCGTTCTTCAATAATATCTGCCAGGCTGCGCAGGAGATCACACGGTCACAAATGGCCGCTTTCCCGGTCATCAGTAAAAATGGCAAGACCTACCAGTTCCTCGCCGCATGTGGCTCTCAGTCTGAAAAACTGGTAAACGCCACGCTCGATATAGCGGATGGCGGACTCTGCGCATGGACCATATTGAAAGACAAAAACCTGCTTATCAGTGACATAACATCAGATACACGTGCACAGAAGGAGCTGTCCAGGCAGTTCGATTTCAAGTCCGCCCTGCTAACCCCGGTCACTCTAAAAGACAAACCCTACGGTGCCATCGCAGTGTATCGCGAGTACGATGAGTTTGACGAGATCGATGAACAACTGATCACCCAGTTCAGTCAGAGTGTTCAGATGGCCATCATCAATATGCAGCTGGTCAGCGATATGAGATCGGAACGAGAGCGTGCCCAGGTCACCCTGCATTCGATCGGTGATGCGGTCATCACTACCAATGTAAACGGTAAGATAGAGTACATGAACCATGTCGCCGAAATGCTCACCGCATGGACGCTCGATGAAGCCAGGAACAAGGCGGTACAGGATGTATTCAGGATCGAGGATCTCGACACCGGCGAACCTATACATGATGTCGTCAAGTCCTGTCTCTATGACGGCATCACAATCAATAAGAGCATACTCAGCCTGGTCAGCAGAAATGGAAACAGCAAGGACATCGAGAGTTCGATATCACCAATCCTGAATACATCCGGTAAAGCTGAAGGTGTCGTCATCGTATTCCATGATGAGACCCAGCGACGGCAACTGGAGAAAACTATCAAGCACCAGGCAGCACATGACCCGCTGACCAACCTGCTCAACAGGGAAGCTTTTGATATGGAGTTATCCGACCATATCTACGATGCCAGGAACAACGACAACCACCATGTACTCTGTTACATGGACCTTAACCGGTTCAAACTGATCAACGATACAGCAGGCCATAGCGCGGGCGACCAGTGCCTTATCCAGGTTACGACATTGATCCAGTCATTCATAAGAAACGACGATGTGCTGAGCCGGCTCGGCGGCGATCAATTCGGCCTGATACTCAAGAGCTGCACACAGGACAGCGCATTAAAGATAACAAACAAGATATCACAGGCCATAACTGATATGAAATTCAACTGGGACGGATGCGACTACGGCCTGGGAATAAGTATCGGCATTAATCCACTGGACAAGAATTCTGAGGATGCAGTAGACGAGATAAGAAAAGCTGACCTGGCATGTTACACCGCCAAAGACGAAGGCAAGAGCCATATCTACATCTACGAAGAAGAGGACAGTGAACTCATACGTCGCCAGGAAGAATCGTACTGGGCAACACGCATAACAGAAGCGATAGAAAATGACCGACTGAGACTGTATGCCCAACCGATCGTCGCATTGAGAAACAGGGATTCACAACTCAGACATGTGGAGATACTGGTTCGCCTGCTCAACGAAGATGATCAACTCATCACACCGGACGCATTCATCCCTGCTGCAGAGCGATATAAACTGATGCACATGATCGACAGAAAGGTGATCAAGGAAACTTTCACCTTCATTCATGATTACTCCGATAGAGATGAAAAAATCACTCACTACTTTATCAACCTGTCAGGGAACACTATCGATGACAACACCATCGTCGACTATATCAAAGACCTGGCTGACAGCCTTGATATCGACCGGAAACATATATGTTTCGAGATCACCGAGACATCTGCGATAAAGAACCTGAACAAGGCAAAGAAACTTATCAAGACACTCAAGGCCGATGGATTCAAGTTCGCGCTGGATGATTTCGGCAGCGGCCTCTCCACATTCCAGTACCTCAAGAACCTGCCGGTCGACTACCTCAAGATCGATGGCAGCTTCGTATCTGATATGGTCAACAACAATATCGATCATGCCATGGTCGCGGCGATCAACGAGGTAGGACATATCATGGGTATCATGACGATAGCCGAGTATGTCGAAAACGAGCAGATAATGCAGAAGCTAAAAGACATCAATGTCGATTACGGCCAGGGCTACGGCATCGAACAGCCAGGACCTATTAAAGAGATCCTGAAGTTCAGTAAAGATAAAAAATCACCGTCTCTTAAGGTCGTTCACAATAAACCTTGATGGACTCAGGTAGTCCAGCACCCTGCCGCTGACAGGCAACGGCGAGCCAACGATCAAGCATGCAACTATCTCGGCAGAGAGAAAGCTGCTGGTAAAACCACGCGAACCATGGCCCGCCGATATATACAGACCTTTCTGATAAACCGCACCATGGTATACACTGGTTCTACTGCCGAGCCTGATATCAGCATATTCCGATTCAAAAAAAGATATGTCAGGCACAGCACCGACTATCGGCACCCGGTCTTTTGTGATGCTACGAAAACCGACCCATGCATCATATAGATCAGCGTCACTAAACATGTCCGGATACATCTTATCCAGTGACTCAAGCAATTTCTTGCTGTCTTCACCTGTAGCAGCATCACCATCATCGTCCGATGTATTCCCAGGCCGATGATACGTAGCACCGAGATAATGCTTGCCAGCTATAGCGGGCGTGATATGAACTTCATCATTGATCGTCTTTTCGATCTGTTTTGATGCATCATTTTCACTCAGCACAGCCACCTGTCCACGTACTGCTTCTAGCGGGTATATCGGTGACAGGCCCAGCCTGTTTATGTCGACACCATTGGCCACGATCAGAACACTGTCCTGCTGAATCATTTCAGAGTCACTGTAACAATGCCAGCTATCATCAACAAACCTGAGCTCATCGATATCCGCTTCGACAAGTCTCAGGCTGGCACCACACTCATCCACGATCACATCGCACAAAGTCGCGGGCAATACCACTCCTGCTGAAATATAATCAAGCGTCACCCGCCCTGTATCGGAGCACTTATCAGGCCCTGCTGCTGAAGCAGAGATATAATCTTCATTAAAATCAAACCTGTCGATTATCTTGTTAAACCTTGCCTCATCGAATCTCTGCAACAGCCCATCAGCAAACCAGAATCGACGATCAGTTTTCTTCTGCAGATGTTCGAGGACATAAAGTGCATGGCAATAGGCTGATGTATAGAACATCATATCGACATCATTATTGACAGATAGCCGCGGATAGACGATCGGCGCAGGATTGGAAGAGGCTCCCCTGGCAACGCTTCCATGCCGGTCGATAACGGTAACACTCCAGCCGCGCTGCACCAGGGTATAAGCAAGACTCAAGCCTGCTATGCCAGCTCCGATGATCGTCGCCGTTTTGTCTGCAGGGCATATTTTTTCCGGACGTTTAAACCACGGCCTGTCTTCGTATCGCAGAGGCAATGATTCATTATTTGCTGCTGCTTCGACGGGCAGCCTCGCCACAAGCATATCTCGTTTCCTGCCAAAGCCAGGTACTTTATCTGTGATAAAACCTGCACTCTGCAGGTTACGTCTCACGAACCCGGCAGCGGTATAAGTACTGCAGGTTGCACCTGCCCGGCTATTCGCCGATAACTTCTCGAATAGTCTGCCGGACCACATGTCCGGATTTTTAGCTGGCGAAAAACCATCGAGATACCATGCATCTACACCGAGGCCGCCATCTTCAAGCGCAGTCATAACATCCATAAATTTAAAATGGATGACGACACGGTTATCGAACAGGCTACGTCGATGTGTGGCTTCAACTGCAGGCGGATAGTTCTCCACCAGCACATCACAGTAGCGCTCCAGGTCGGGATAAGGTGACAATAATTCGCTTATCGTCTCTGCCGCTAGCGGGTGTTTTTCTATGGCGATGTAATGTAGGGTCTTTTCTATACCACATGCTTCACAGTGAGCCAGCCACTCACGTATGGTGAGAACACAGTTCAGGCCGCTGCCAAAACCCAGTTCCGCGATAACAAAATCATCACGCGACTGCCAGCGCTGCGGCAGCCCGTTGTGCTTGAAGAAAACATGTCTGAATTCACTCTCGCCAGAAACAGCCTCGCTTTCATCAGTTGAATAATAGATATCATCAAACAACTCGCTATAAGGCTGGCCGTTTCGCCAGATTATTTTTGTGAACTGCATGTAGCCTACTGGATTCGAGGGAAGTAGAATAGGCGGCCAATTTTAAAGGTGTAAGCAGATAATGCAATCGACAGACGAAATGAGCAATAAAGTCATACTCATCACTGGCGCCAGTGACGGTATAGGCCGAGCAACCGCGATCGAATGTGCCAGGCAGGGCGCAACGGTAATCATCCACGGTAAAACCGTGCCTAAACTGGAACTGCTGTACGACGAGATCATGCAGGCTGGCTACACCGAACCGGTCATCTACCCGCTGGACCTGGAAAAGATCACGCCGGAAGACTGTGAGACTTTAAATAACGTGATCGGTGATGAATTTGGCAAACTCGACGGCCTGTTCAACAACGCCGGCTGGCTGGGCGCCGCAACACCTATCCAGCAATACGATACCAAGCTGTGGTTCCGGGTCATGCAGATCAACCTGAACGCAAGCTTCATGCTTACCCAGGCCTGCCTGCCCTTGCTCAACCAGGAAGATCCCAGCTCTATCGTATTCACCCTCGATGACAAGAATACGGCTTACTGGGGAGCCTACGGCGTTTCAAAAGCCGGTCTGCATTCCATGATGGAGATACTTGCCGATGAGCTTGAAAATACCTCGATCAATGTAAAAGGCCTGATCCCCGGTAACGTCAAAACCAAGCTGAGGATCAGGGCCTTCCCTGCTGAAGACCCTGCGACATTAACCAGCCCCGATGTCGTGGCCACAGCCGCAGCCTTCTTGCTCAGCGAAAAGAGCCATAATGTGCATGGAACACCCTCACACGGCATGACCTTCAAACTCGAAGAACTGTTGCCGGAGATCTCTTAACAGACGGCTATCGTCACACCGATGTACCGGCTGATTCAATTCAGTCAGGCTGCTTCACCCAGACTGGCCAGCCTCTTCTCGAATGCAGGCTTTACCAGCACCAGGAAGAAAGCGGTAGCGATACCAGAGGCGCCGAACACCATGCACATGACCATTATCTGATACCTGACAGCGATTAGCGGCGAAACACCTGACAGTATCTGGCCGGTCATCATACCCGGCAACGATACCAGGCCGACAGCAAACAAAGAGTTGGTCACCGGGATCAACGATGACTGCAAGGCGATCTTGCGAGCTTCGTCATAAGGCACATATCGGCCTATCTCGGCATTCAGTCGTTCTGCAGACAGACTGATACTGTTCATCGCATTGGCAAAGATCATGCCTGCGATAGGAACCATCGACTGCGGAGAATACCATGGCTCCAGTGCCATCACCCCCTGGGTGACCATCACCAGGGAAACACCGCCACCCGCACAAATCGCCAGCAGCGCATATTTATAAAGCTGCAAACGCAGATCTGAAATCGTCCCCAGCGCTATCCAGCTGGAAGCGAGCACCATCACAGCCAGGATCAGGATGATAATACCGGCACTGTCAGATTCGAAGATATAAGTCAGAAAATAACCGATGAGTAACAACTGGACCAGCATCCGTGAGATCGCATAAAGTGCATTGGTGGCGTTTAACGACCACTTAATGAGTATACCTATGGTCAGTAACGCCGGGATGAATGCGATGGAAAGGTTGAGTAAAGGTATCGTCTCGAGGGAATTGTTCATCTTTATCCAGATACATGTAATACAGGTAAAAGTATTTAAAACCGGTTCACCGCAGAGGCGCGGAGACGCAGAGGTTTTTATTTGTGTCATTACGAGCGAAGCGTGGCAATCTAATGCAGACGACTCGGCCGCTTATAAGAGATAGGCACGCTCCACTCGCAATGATATACAGCAATTGTGTTTCTCTGCGTCTCGGCGCCTCTGCGGTAAAGGTTTTTTCAACCAGGACACATCACTGATTTACTTGAGCCTTCATTATTTCATCAAGTCGACTTCGATACCCTGCTCACGCAGATGGTCGGCACGTTGATCCACGTAACGCTGGAAGTTACTCTGTGTTCTGTAAGCGCCGCTGGCGACATATTCCATGACAGACTGGGTATGAAATGCTTTCAGATAAGCATCAGACCTGAACACCTCTTTACCAGCGTCATCAAAAAACAGCAGGCTCGGCGCATACTTCACATCCAGTTTTTTCGCCCAGTCACGTATTTTCATCTTGTCACCGGAAGGTGTTTTTATCACCTGGTCTGACCACATGTCTAGCACCGCGACATCAAACCTGGACAGCAACTCGACGCTTTCTTTACGTTTCACTATATCCAGGTGAAGCTCATCACAGGGGCTGCATTTTTTCTGTTCGAACATGACCAGCAACGGTTTATCCGTTTTACTCAGGTCATCGATAGCAGCAACGCTGTTGATGTCATCATGCAGACGGCCCGTGGAAGGTTGTGGGTTTACCGTCTCCATATAATCCTGGTAGCTGATTTTCGACTCCTGTTTCTTGCCGACATAATCCAGCAGCGCACTGAACTTCTCTGGCGGATAATACCCGTTCGCGCGGAATACTATCTTGTTGTTCTCATCGAAGAACAGCAGGGTCGGTGTATATTGAACCTTGAGCGCCTCGGCAAACTGCTTCTCGGTATACTGTTTATCACCGACATAGACTTCCCTGTCGCCCCACAGGTTGATCGAGACGACATCGAAGTACTTCTGCGTTTTTTCAGCGATCTCGCGCTGCGAGAAATTCTCTTCGAGTAGCTTCTTGCAGTAGGGGCAGCCATCCTGAAAATAGTAAACCATCAGGCGTTTATCATTGCTGGCGGCATCTTCGATATCTTCGAACAGGTCGAGGAAAGATACCTTGAACCAGGCAGGGTGTTCTTCATGGCCGGGATTGACCATACCGGGAGCAAGTTCACCTTCCGACTTCGAATACACCGAAGGTGCATCGAAAGCCAGCACGACGAACAGCAAACAAAGAAGTTTTTTCATAGAGACCTCACACCTTTAGTGAAAGCACTGTCCATCGCTAATCATGCATAGCATTATCGAAGATCAGGGTTTTTTCCTGACTTTCGATCGTGCTGACCTGGTTTCCTTTCTCACGCCAGCCTTCTGTTTACGACCGCTTTCCGGGCGAGAAGTTTTACCGGAATGAGCACTTGCAAACTTCTGATTTTTTATCGATAGCTTCTTCGCACGGCTGGTCCTTTCTCGTGATTCTTCATCATGTGATGCCGGCCATTCGAGGCCGATGAATTCGAACAGCTGCTTTATCTCATCGAGAGACAACTCGACTTTCTTGCCCTGTTTCAACGAGCGCGGTAACAGCTGGTTAGCATAGCGCACGCGCATCAGGCGGCTGACCCGGACATCCTGCGACTGCCAGAGCCGACGCACTTCCCTGTTCTTTCCTTCTTTCAGGATCACATGGTACCAGTGGTTTGCACCCTGGCCGCCACTATCGATTATCTGCTCGAACTTCATAAAGCCATCTTCGAGTTCGACGCCCTGCAGCAAACGCTTGATGGTATCTGCATTCACCTCGCCGTTCACCCTCACCGCATACTCTCGTTCGATCTCGCTCGACGGGTGCATCAGGTGATTAGCCAGCTCACCATAATTAGTAAACAGCAACAGGCCACTGGTATTGATGTCCAGCCTGCCGACGCTTATCCAGCGACCCTTGTTTAATCGGCCGATGCTGTCGAAAACGGTGCGGCGGCCTTCTTCGTCTTTCTGGGTACAGACCTCGCCTTCCGGTTTGTTATACAGGATGACACGGATACGGCCGACGTCCGTACTGATGACTGCACGGCGATTACCAATATTGATCTTGTCACCGGCTTTTACGTGATCACCGAGCTTTGCCAGTTGGCCATTGATGCGGACCTTCTCTTCACCGATAAGGCGTTCTATCTCGCGGCGAGAACCATAGCCCATGCGCGCAAGTGCTTTCTGCACCCGCTCCTGTTTATCTTGACCGGTGGTTACGTGCCGTTCCGTCATAGGAATAATTGCTGGAGAGAAATTAGGAGTTAGCGTCTGATAAAGCGATCAGACATGGAAGGCAGATCTGACCGATCCAGCCTCTTCTTCAGAGCCTTCATCATCCTGATCCTCGATACCCTCTGCAACGGTATCCAGCGCTTCCGCTTCATCTTCGATGTCGCTGCTAACGCCGCCTTCCTGATCAGGCTCGCTTCCGGCTGTCTCGGCGACAATTGATTCGTCTGCTATAGCTTCGCCAGCTGTATCGTCATCATCGTCACCTGTCGAGTCATCGCCCGCATCATCCTTGTTCGAATCATTCTGCGCATCTTCATCGAGCTCAAGCTCAGGATGAATACTGTCCAGATCCTTAATCTCGGCAAGCGTCGGCAGCTCATCGAGCTTTTTCAGGTTGAAGTAATCGAGAAACTCTTTGGTGGTGCCGTACAAGGTAGGCTTGCCGGGAACGTCTTTATGACCGAGCACCTTGATCCAGTCGCGTTCCAGCAATGTCTTTATGATATTCGAGCTGACGCTGACACCACGCACTTCCTCGATCTCGCCACGCGTTATCGGCTGGCGATAGGCGATCAATGCCATGGTTTCCAGCAGTGCCCGGGTATAACGTGCCGGTTTCTCTTCCCACAGACGGCCGACCCAGGTAGAGAACTCCTGCTTGACCTGCAGCCGGTAACCGGTAGCCACCTGCTTCAGTTCGAAACCACGAGCCTGGTAATCTTCTTCCATCTCGTGCAATGCCTGACGGATCTCATCACGTGACGGACGCTCCTCGTCGAGTTCGAACAGCGCTTCCAGCTGAACTACTGAAAGCGAACGTTCAGAAGCCAGTAAAACCGCTTCGAGAATATTTTTAAGTCTACTAATTTCCATTATTCACCTTTTAACTTTCTTATTCTTTGCTGTTACAGGCCAGTGTTATCTGCCTGCGTGCCGTCTGAAAACTCGGCACCAGAACCTGCAGCTTTTAAATGGATGGGTGCAAATGCTTCAGACTGCACCAGGTCGATAAGTTGCTCCTTTACCAGCTCGAGTATCGCCAGCAGGGTCACGACGACACCGCGACGGCCTTCTTCTATGGTAAACAGGCTGGTGTAATCGGTAAAACCTTCCGCACTGAGCGCACCGAGCACCGTGCTCATACGCTCACGCACCGACAGCGCTTCACGCTGGATATGGTGATGGCTGTACATCTCTGCCCGTGCCATTGCATCTTTGAAGGCGAACAGTATGTCTCGCAGATCGACCTCGGGCAGCGGCCTGTCCTGGTGGATCTCGGGCAGTTCGACATCGGTGAGGTGGATCTCGCGGTCGACCCGCGGCAGTTCATCGAGGTTCTGCGCAGCCGTCTTGAAACGTTCGTATTCCTGCAGGCGGCGGATAAGTTCAGCGCGCGGATCATCTTCATCCTCGCTCTCAGCAGGACGCGGCAGCAGCATGCGTGATTTGATCTCGGCCAGCATCGCCGCCATCAGCAGGTATTCCGACGCCAGCTCGATCTTGAGATTCTGCATCAGTTCGATGTACTGCATGTACTGACGCGTGGTCTCTTCCAGCGGGATCTCGAGGATATCGATGTTCTGGCGTTTGATAAGGTAGAGCAGCAGGTCCAGCGGTCCTTCGAATGCTTCCAGGATCACTTCAAGCGCATTGGGTGGAATATACAGGTCCTGCGGTATGACCGTCAGCGGCTCTCCCTGTACCAGGGCAAACGGCAGTTCGCCCTGTCCGGTAACACCCTGGCCTCTGATGCGTTGGCCGGTAACCAGTGCGGCGACCTGGTCTTTCTTAACAGACTTTCCAGGGCTGGCCAGCTCTGGCACAGGCTTTTCAGCAGTAGCCTGTCCAGAAACGGCCTGTGCAGACTTCTCCGCTTCTTTCTCGAGCTGCTGCTGTCGTTGTGTTTCCTGAATGTCTGGATTTACCATAGTCTACCGTTATCTGATCAAGCCATTGAAGTCGGCCATTATAAGTAGGAGATGCCCATCGCTTTTCTGACGTCTTCCAGTGTATCACGAGCGACCTCTCTTGCGGCCTCATTTCCTTCCTCGATAATCGATCTCACCATAGAGATATCTTCTTCATACTCTTTCGCCCGCTCCTGCATCGGCTTCAGTTCAGCCAGCACCGCTTCGATGACCGGTTGCTTACACTCTACACAACCGATGGATGCATTTCTACAGCCGCCCTGCACCCAGTCCCGGGTATCGTCGTCAGAATACACCTCGTGGAACTGCCAGACCGGGCATTTTGCCGGATCACCCGGGTCGGTAAGCCGTACCCTGGCAGGATCTGTCGGCATCGTGCGCAGTTTATTTGCGACCGTGTCGGTATCATCACGCAACGCGATGGTATTGCCGTATGATTTGGACATCTTCTGGCCATCCAGCCCGGGCATTTTCGATGCCGGCGTCAACAGTGCTTGAGGTTCCGGCAGGATGATCTTGCCTGAGCCTTCGAGATAGCCGAACAGGCGTTCTTTATCACCGATAGAAATATTCTGCTGTGATTCGAGCAGTGCCTGCGCCACGTTCAGGGCCTCGTTGTCACCCTTCTCCTGGTATTCCTTGCGGTACTGGAAGAACATACGTGCATTCTTCTTGCCCATCTTGGCGGCCGCCTGTTTTGCTTTTTCCTCGAAATCCGGCTCACGCCCGTAGAGGTGATTGAAACGGCGGGCGACCTCACGCGTCAGTTCGACATGCGCCACCTGGTCTTCACCGACAGGTACCATGCCCGCCTTGTACACCAGGATATCAGCACTCTGCAACAACGGATAGCCGAGGAATCCGTAGGTCGCCAGGTCCTTCTCTTTTAACTGTTCCTGCTGGTCTTTATAGGTAGGCACCCTCTCCAGCCAGCTCAGCGGCGTGATCATCGATAACAGGGTATGCAGCTCTGCGTGTTCAGGTACTTTCGACTGGATGAACAGCTTGGCAGAGCCCGGGCTGATACCCGCTGCCAGCCAGTCGACGACCATCTGCCAGGTGCTCTGCTCGATGATCGAAGGATCTTCGTAATGGGTGGTCAACGCATGCCAGTCGGCAACAAAAAAGAAACATTCATATTCATGCTGTAACTGTACCCAGTTTTTCAGTACGCCGTGATAATGCCCCAGGTGCAGACTGCCCGTCGGCCGCATACCAGATAAAACGCGTTTATGTTGAGTCACTACTTTATTCAAGCTATTTATACCTTTCTGTTATTAACTATTGTTTTAACTTACTTTTCACCAGCTACAGACCAAAGATGAGACCAACGATCTTGACGAAGTGCGTCACCACCGGCCACATTATTTTACCCAGTATTCCGCTGACAAGTAATACGATGATGATGAGCATGCCAAATCGTTCCAGCTGCATGAACGGAACTGCCAGTGCCGGAGGCAACACCCCGGCGACCACGCGACCACCATCCAGCGGCGGGATGGGTAACAGGTTCAACACCATCAGTACGACATTGATAATGATACCGTTCCTGCCCATCTCTGCCAGGAACGTCAGTGTCTGTGAAGGATCCAGTGACAGATATACCAGCTTGATAAACATCGCCCAGATACACGCCATGAAAAAGTTCGACACCGGACCGGCAACAGCGACCACCGCCATATCCAGCAATGGCGATTTGAAATAGCGCGGCTCGACCGGCACCGGTTTCGCCCAGCCAAGGATAAACGGGCTGACCATCGCCAGGAACAGCGGCACCACTACCGTACCCATCGGATCGATATGCTTTAACGGGTTTACCGTTATCCTGCCGAGCCGTTTAGCGGTCGGATCGCCCAGCTTGCTGGCCACCCAGCCGTGCGCAGCCTCATGCAGCGTGATGGCAAACAGCACAGGCAGCAGCCAGACAGCAATGGTATAAGCAATATCGGGAAATGATGACATCTGGAGCGGTTAAATTTCTATTGAACTGTGACAGCGAAGTTTACACGAATTAGCTTTGCGCATGCAGGCCATGGTAAAACCGCCTGCAGCGATTTCAATCCGCTTTCACGAGAGGCCTGTCGGTACTTATCGCTAGTCGAGACCATGGTCCTTGCCCTTTCCATGGCGCAGTACCTCTGGCTTATCATCGGTCATGCGGATGACCGTAGTCGGTTCGATACCGCAATGCCCGCCATCGATGATCAGGTCGACATGCTTCTCCAGCTTTTCGCGAACATCCTCAGCATCTGTCACCGGAAATTCTTCTCCTGGCAGGATCAGGGTACAGCTCATCAAGGGCTGACCGAGTTCTTCCAGCAGTTCATTGACTATCGGTACGTCCATGATGCGCAGACCGATACGGCGACGCTTGGGATGCATCAGGCGACGCGGCACCTCGCTGGTACCGGGCAGGATGAAAGTATAGGGGCCGGGCGTTAGCGATTTGAGCAAGCGGTAATCGGCGTTATTGATCTTTGCATAGGTCGAAATCTCGGACAGATCACGACACACCAGCGTCAGGTGATGCTTGTCATCGACCTGCCTGATACGGCGCAGACGCTCCATCGCAGCCTTGTCTCCGATATGGCAGCCAAGGGCATAACTGGAATCTGTGGGATAGACGATCAATCCACCGTCACGGATGATATCGACCGCTTGCTTGATCAGGCGCTTCTGAGGATTCTCAGGGTGAATTTCGAAATATTGACTCATGAAACCGGTGAAAATAAAAAAGCAAAGTTACAGCACGCCAATGGAATACCGGGTGATACAGATGCATACGACCGGCTCCAATTTTACACTGTATCAATAATAAAATACTGACATCTCAGCCAAAGCAGGAAATCTTTTTCCATGCGAAGTCATCACATGATAGCGCGCATGATAAGCCCATACAGGCGTAACAGACGGCTGGCGGGAAACGGCAAAGCTTTACCAGTTCGAATGTTAAACAGAGAAAAATCACCGCAACGATTTGTCTGCATTTTCACACCCGAACTTCGGTATAATGCCAGGCCTCTATAAACGCAAGCCGACAACTGGCCGATACAACACTTTAAAACAATGAAGTTACTATTTGATTTCTTTCCAATTATCCTGTTCTTTATCAGCTACTACCAGGCAAGCTTCCTGATAGAAAACACCTTCATCGGCCAGCTTGTCGATCCGGCAAAACCGGACTTTATCAATGCCACCATCGTTGCCACCGGCATCGCCATCATCGCCAGTTTTATCCAGGTCGCCATCAACTGGTTCAATACCCACAAGTTTGAACGCATGCACCTGTTCTCTCTTGCCCTGATCACCATACTGGGCACCATCACCATCGTGCTCGGTAACCCGGCATTTATCCAGTGGAAGCCGACGGTATTAAACTGGCTGTTCGCACTGGTATTTCTCGGCAGTATGCACGTCGGCGAAAAACCCATCATCCAGCGCATGATGGGCGAACAGATCTCACTGCCCGATACCGTCTGGACAACATTGAACCTGTCATGGGTCGCCTTCTTCTTTATCAGCGGCGCTGCAAACCTGTACGTCGCTTTTTACTACGACCTGGGCGCACCGGAAGCAGCGCGCATGGATACCTGGGTCAACTTCAAACTGTTCGGCCTGATGGGGCTGACCATCATATTTGTCATCCTGCAGGCGGTCTACCTGTCTCGTCATATCACAGAAGACGACCTGGATAACAACTCAGAAAATAAAGGAGAGAAACAGTAATGTTATACGCCATCATCGCCGAAGACGTCGCTAACAGCCTGCCCGACCGCCTCGCTGCCAGGCCGAAACACCTGGAACGTCTAACAGCATTACAGGACCAGGGCCGCCTGATCCTCGCCGGCCCTCACCCGGCGATCGACTCGGAAGACCCGGGAGAAGCCGGTTTCAGCGGCAGCCTGGTAGTGGCAGAATTCGACAGCCTGGAAGATGCAAAGACATGGGCCGATGCCGACCCCTATGTCGCCGCAGGCGTCTATGCCAACGTCACCATCAAGCCATTCAAGAAAGTCTTTCCAAATTAATAAACAACAACTATTAACCAGCCGCTATTTCCGCTAGAATGCGCGCTGCACGCCGGAGTGGTGGAATTGGTAGACACGTCGGATTCAAAATCCGATGCTAGCAATAGCGTGCCGGTTCAAGTCCGGCCTCCGGTACCAATTTTTCAATAGTCACACTATCCCAAATAAATCATTTACCGTTCTAGAAAACCTTGTAGACATCCCACTTGTATATTTGATACTGACGCACCTGGTATGAGAAGTCAGCTTTCGGCCAGGTAGAGACACTCGGATAAAAGCTGATTTCGATCGATACTGGCGGGGTATGGTTTATTAATTATTTAAGTAAACCTACTGATAGACCAAGCCCATTGACGGTGATTTATAGGGATTACTGACGATTTAAAAGAAATATTGCCAGTTCAACAGTCCCCCAAAGAACCAACAGCGTAACCCCGACAATCAATACCCATTTCATCAGGGGCCGAATATACTTTCTAAACACGATTGCCAGTACAGCAGGGATAATCAGTGCCGAATAACGGTACCAATCCGGCACTGTTTCCAGAGAATTCCCCCAGGAATCTGCCAGACCCATGAAAGGCGCAATCAAAAACAAAGAAACAGAACAAATAATCCAGAAGCCCACAAAACATAGATAGGGGTTGAGGAATAGCGCCAGTAAAATTTTGAAAATCCCCTCAAATGCGGAGTCGATAGCCGCCTGCTGAGACTTTGCCTGCTGCAAATTAGCTGCATAGTCTGGCTTTTTGGGATTACATATTGGACAAGTGTGGTAGCTGTAGCAGGCCGAGTATCCGCATCGATCGCAAGACATTTTATGCCCTCTTTACCAGTTCACTATAGTATATAAAATATACACACCCGATTGCCACTATTGCACCAGGTTTTGAAAGAGGTTCGCAAAGTTGTTCGGTGCCAGGAGCCTCCGAAATCTGACTAATTTCCGCTAACTCGCGTCAATTAAAGCACAATTAAAGAGGTCCACAATTAAAGGGGGTATCCTATTCAGACCCCTTTTATATTATTTCTAAATATTTTTAGGCTAAAAATTATTGCAATACACCATTCGAATCATAAACTGCAAAATTCGACTGGCTATCAAGGCTTAGACCAGAAAAACTTCCCCCAACAAATAATGTGCCACCTAATGCATGCAATGTATTTATATATCCATTTACATCAGGGTTCCAAGTATTAAGCACACCATTTTCTCCGACTAATGCTAGAGAGTTTCTAGTGCTCACACCTACAGTACTAAAACCACCTCCAACCACGACTTCATTTTGGTAGTAAGCCAGGTCATTAACTGATTGTAAATACACAATGCCACTAACTGACAGTAACTGATCGTTATAAGTAATATCCGGGTTCCATGAAGTCAGTACACCACTTTCATTGACAGCAGCAGTATAATTCCGACCACTACCATTTACAAAATTAAAGCGCCCACCAAAATAAATATTATTCCCAATAGGTAAAATAGTATTTACAGTTGGAGACAACCGGCCAGTATCAGAGATATCGGGAGCCCAATTTGTTAAATCGCCAGCGCTATCAAAACTTGCAATATACGTTCTGCCCAGCCCGTTCACTGTCGTAAATAAGCCACCAATATATAAATTACCATTATTCTTATTTATTGTATTTACATTACTATCTACATCAGGCATCCAATCCAATAACGTTCCATCAAATTGTATGGCAGCTATGTTATTGCGATTCTGTCCATTTATACTTGTAAAACCTCCACCTATGTAAAGCGTATTATTATCCTTAAAAAGTGTGTTCACAGACGCGTTTACATCAGGAATTACTGGATTCCAGGCTGTAGCCTCTCCGTTCAAATCTATGGCGGCTATTCTTTTCCTGGCATCAAGCCCAATTTGCGTAAATACACCTCCCACATAAACCGTACCATTATCTTCTATAACCGAATTAACAGCGCCGTTGGGTTTAGGGTTCCAATCTGAAAGTGTGCCATCAGCATTTATTGACAGAAGATTATTTCGCTCTATTCCACCAAGTCCGTTAAATTTACCTCCTACATAAATTGAATCACCACTAATCGCCATAGATGTCACTTCATTATGTATAGCAGGATTCCACCTGTGCAAGGCGACGTTCATATCATAGTAAAGGCCATTAGGGTTTAATGTGAGCGAGTTAGTATTGAGGTTATATGCAGCTATATTTTTGTCACCCGCGACAATTAGCTTATCGCCGATAATTTCAAGGTGGTGTGCATAGCCGCTAAATCTCTTTATCGAGACATGCCTTCCATCTACATGAACTGCATCAATTGTCCCCGAATACAAAGAGCCAGCAAAAAACACAATATCGTTATGTACTATAAGATCTTCGATTATTCCTCCATTAGTCCCTGAATCCCAACCTGTGAGTGTACCATTCAGGTTTAACGCTATAGCGCGACTTGCTGTATTTATTCCTGCAACATCTCCTAGCCTTCCACCGATGTAAAGCGCATTGTTGTAGGCCTGCATACAATAGATGGCACCAGTAATATCGACATTAAAACTTGTAATAACACCTGAACCATCAAATGCAGCAATGCGGCTTCTAGCTGTACCTCCAACAGTCGTAAAGCTCCCTCCCATATACATCACAGAACCTGATGATGTAAACGCATGTACTACACCATCCGAATCCAGATTCCATGGTTTGATTGAGCCATCAGTACCTATCGCAACAAAATTCTGATGAGGGTTTCCATCAACTGTCGTAAACTCGCCACCAACATAAACAATATTATTTAAATAATATAAAGCTTGAATACTGACACCTTCGACATCAGGATGCCACAAAGGATCCAGTGTGCCATCAGACAAGATATGAGCTAATTTCCCACGTGCTATGCCACCAACCCCGGTAAAATCTCCACCAATATACCAACCACCAGCACCATCACTCACAGAAGCAGTGACCTTTCCATTTACCAAAGGGTAATCGGCTATCGACAAACTACTATTATGTAAGCTCAGTGGAATACCTTGTCCAGAAACGGCTCTTACTTTAGTAAACCTGCCTCCGATATAAATATCTCCTGCATTGTTGGTCGTAATACTATTAACAGCATCATTAACGACGAGATTATCTGGACGCGCACCCGCTTTATCAGAATAAGGCAGTTTAATATTATGTTCAGCTTCTAGAACAAAGTAATACCCTTTTCTATTTTCTAAGCCAGTCACTTTCAATGGTGAAGTCACATCTTGTAAAAAAGCTCCATCAGCATAAGCCGTATAATTACCTGGATCAAAACTTTTATCACTAGAATAATAAACATTGTAACGATCTGCAGTAATATCAGGCCAGTCGAGTACAACTTCAGCATTTAAGGAAGTAGCGTTCACTACGGGCTTGTCATAACAATTTATTGTTACATTGGTTATACGAGTAACATAGGCTGTATTACCTGGAAAAAAGTCGATCAAAGTGCCAGTGCCATTATCAATTTTACATAATTGATTAGGTGAGCCCGGGTTGCTAGCTACGCTTATTTCATAATCTGAATCAATTGGAAATAGATCAGAAAAGGTAAATAGACCATCCTGGGATATAGTTAACGAGCTATCCCCATTATTTTGAATGACTAGATTACCACCTTGTAAACCAATTACACTGCCACCGATAGAGCCTGCTTTCATACAATTTATTTGAATATTGATATCGTCTTCAGCAGCGACACCAGATGACTGGTTGATATAGCATACCTGCTGATTTTGTGGATATGGAGGAGATAAAACAGATATATTAAACGAGCTATTCTCTATTATCTGAGCGCTGTAGATTTGAACGTCTCCAGAAGGTGAATAGTCATTTTCTATAATCTCATTCACGGCAACAATATCGTTGCTATTAATCGGACTTATAACTCTGCCAATATTAATTGCTACCGTAAGATCAAATAGTCCATCAGAGCCATTTGCAACAACCGAAATTTTTTTATATTTATAACAGGTAATATTAAAATCTGTAACAGCACCAGAGATAATACCTCCTCGGCTATCAAGCGTGCAATGTTGTGCTGGTGTTTCGGGCATTCGGCTAATGTAAGCCGAATAAGGAGTACCGCTAGGTAACCGAATATCTAAGGTAAAGTCTCCATTTCCAGTTGACTCATAGATATTGGTATACAAATAGTCTGCATCCTGATACGTAAAGTGAAGTTCAAAGCTACCTTCAGCCAGTCCAGACACTGTACCGCTAACAGTATATCTTTTACTGCCACTGCCACTACCACATGACGACAGAATAACAGCAGAAACTAATACAACACCTAGTGCCTTCCATGTTCCCAACAAGTCCTTATAACACATAATATACGCAACTAAGCCGTTAGAATTTGTTACTCCAAAAATATGGAGAAATTTTACCAGATGTGTAATCAGAATACACATACAGTTGTGAATTTGATGTCAGTTTGAATTAAAGGGGTCAGACTGAAGCACCCCGTGTTCCATAGAGTCTCAATTAAGGGGATAC
>SWCD01021336.1_pt1 | contig 96752 bp, 93 predicted proteins | sample 4693011 | NCBI WGS metagenome assembly SWCD01 (sample SAMN10267278, study PRJNA491770) | bioreactor metagenome | isolation source: DHS bioreactor inoculated with marine | place: Japan: Omine Ridge, Nankai Trough | reverse complement strand
GGGGGGCGTAGCTTGGTCGGGGTCGGCCACCAGCACGGCCACGACCGACTCGCCGAAGTCGGGATGCGGCACGCCGATGACGGCGCTTTCCAGCACGCCGGGCTGTTCGTCCAGAACCAGCTCGATTTCCTTGGGGTAGATGTTGTAGCCGCCCGAGATGATCAGATCCTTGTTGCGCCCGACGATGGTCAGGTAGCCGTCGGCGTCAAACAGGCCCAGATCGCCGGTGATGAAAAACCCGTCCTCGCGCAGCTCTTCGGCGGTCTTTTCGGGCATCTGCCAATAGCCCTTGAACACGTTTGGCCCGCGCAGTTCGATCTGGCCGATGTCGCCGTCGGGCAGGGTCGCGCCGGTGGCGGGGTCGGTGATCTTGATCTCGACCCCCGGCAACGCGAAGCCGACCGAGCCTGCCCGGCGCTCGCCCTCATAGGGGTTCGAGCTGTTCATGCTGGTCTCGGTCATGCCATAGCGTTCAAGGATGCGGTGGCCGGTGCGCTGTTCGAACCGGACATGGGTTTCGGCCAGCAGGGGCGCACTGCCCGAGATGAACAGCCGGATATGCGCCGTCAGATCGCGGGTGAAGCGCGGATCGTCCAGAAGACGGGTGTAGAAGGTGGGCACGCCCATCATCGTCGTGGCCTGCGGCAGACGCGCGATCACCGCGTCCTGATCGAACTTCGGCAGGAAGATCATCGCCCCACCCGCCAGCAGCGAGACGTTGGTGGCCACGAAAAGCCCGTGGCTGTGGAAGATCGGCAGCGCATGCAGCAGCACGTCGCGGTCGGTGAAGCGCCAGCAGCTGACAAGGGCGATGGCGTTCGACAGCAGGTTCTCGTGGGTCAGCATCGCCCCCTTCGACCGCCCTGTCGTCCCCGAGGTGTAAAGCAGCGCGGCCAGATCGTCGGCCTTGCGCGGCACCGGGGCGAACCTGTCGGACGCCTTGGCCGCCAGATCCGCAAGCGAGCCGGTGCCGTCGGCGTTCAGCGTCTGGATGCCGACGCCTGCGGCCTTCGCGATCGGCTCCAGCGGTTGGGCGCTGGCGCCGTCGCAGACAAACAGCCCCGCGCCGCTGTTCGAGATGAAATAATCAAGTTCATTCGCCGTATAGGCGGTGTTGAGCGGCAGAAACACGGCCCCCGCCCGCACGCAGGCCGCGTAAAGCGCCAGCGCCTGCGGGGATTTGTGGACCTGCACCGCCACCCGGTCGCCGGGGGCGATCCCCTGATCGGCCAGCGCGTTGGCATAGCGGGCGGACAGGGCCAGAAAGTCGGCGTGGCTGAGGGTGCTGCCATCGGGCAGATGCAGGAACGGGGTCTGCTTGCCTTCGTGGCGGCCAAACAGCGTGTCGTAAAGCGGGTTGGTCATGGCGTTGCGTCGTCCTTTGTCGCGGTCTGCGGCGCCCGGTGCCAGGCGTCGGATGAGTGGTGTTCGTGGTGCCGCCCGTGGGGGCCGGCGGGTGTGGCGATCCGGGGCCCCACACCTGATCTCTGCCCCTTGGCGGCGTCTGTCAAACCTGCGCGGCCGTCAGTGCGGCCTCGTCCGGCTTCAGCCCCAGACCGATGCCGTCGGGCGTGGCCAGACGGCCCGCTGCCGGCGCGGGGGCGGTGTCGCAAAAGAAGCGCGATATGCGGTCGTGGCCCCGGTGCAACTCGACCGCGCCGCCGTGCAGGGCACCGCACATCCAGTGCAAGTTGATCATGTCCCAGCCGCCACCGGGGGCGACATCCAGCCCGGCCTCTGTCGCCTCGCGGGCGCGGTCGACGGCGGCGGTGATGCCCCCTGCGAAGACCGCGTTCGGCTGGATGACGGCAACCCCGGCGCGGCGCAGCCCGGCGAAACGGCGGGCCGACTGTTCCATCTGGCCCGCGCCGATGGGCGCGATGCGGTCCCCGGCCAGCGAGGCCAGTGCCGCCAGATCATTGCCGCGCACGGGCTCTTCGAACCACGCAAGGTTCAGCCCTGCGGTCTGGCGCAGCAGGGCGCGGGCGGTTTCGGTGTCGTAAACGCAATTGGCGTCGGCGATCAGCTCGGCCGAGGGGCCGATGGCCTCGCGCACCGCCGCAAGGCGTGCGGCATCCTGTTCGACGCTGCGGCCCTTGGCCCCCACCAGCACCTTGACCCCGCCTGCCCCTGCCGCGACCTCTTGGCCGCAGGCCGCAACCAGATCGTCGGTGGACAGATGCGGGAAGCCGCAGGTCACATGCACCGGCGCGCTGGCGCGGCGCCCGCCCAGCATCGCGGCGACAGACTGGTTCGCGGCCTTGGCGCGCAGATCGTGGAACGCCACATCCAGCGCCGACAGCGCCGAGACCACGACCCCCGTCATTCCCCGCGGATTGAACTTGGCGGCAAGCGCGTCCAGCAGGCCCGGCTCGGTCAGCGGATCGCGCCCGGTCACCGCCCGGCCCAAATCGCCGTTCAGAAAATGCGCCACCTCGGCGGCCAGAAACCGCCCCGTGACGCCGTCGCCGGTCAGACCGTCGGCATGACGCAGGCGAAGCCGGACAAAGAGGAAGCTGTCGTCACCGGCATAGGGCACCCCCTCGGCCGCGACGGGCGCGGGGCGGTGGACCGTGGCCACCACCCCGTCGATGCCGCCCGACGACATCAGCTTCCCGCGGCGTCGGCCAGACGGCGGCGCCGTGCCCGAAGCTGCGCGATCACCGGCAGCGACATCGACGCCAGCGTCAGGACAAGGAAGGTCACGACGATCGGACGCTCAAGGAAGCCCATCCACGAGTGGTCGAAGATGATCAGCGACTGCTTCAGCGTGCCCTCGACCAGCTCTCCAAGGATCAGGCCCATGATGATCGGCGCGGCGGAAAAGCCGAAACGCTGCATGATGAAGCCCAGAAAGCCCGCGATGATCATGATCCACATGTCCAGCATCGCCTGTTCCAGCGCATAGGCGCCGATGCAGGCCAGCACGAAGACCGCCGGCCACAGATATGTGGTGGGGATCAGGGTGATGCGGGCGAAGAACTTGGCGCCGAAGAAGCCGAAGACCGCAAAGGCGATGTTGGCGATCAGCATGGCCAGAAAGATCGAATACAGCAGCGTCGGCTGTTCGGTGAACAGATGCGGGCCGGGGCGCAGCCCGTGCACCATCAGCGCGCCCAGAATGATCGCGGTGGTGGCGCTGCCCGGAATGCCCAGCGCCAGCGTCGGCACCATCGCAGCGCCGGTGGCGGCGTTGTTGGCGGCCTCGGGGCCGGCGATGCCGCGCAGATCCCCCTTGCCGAACTGGCTCTTGTCCTTGGCAAAGCGCTTGGCCTCGGCATAGCCCATCATGGCGGCGACGGTGCCGCCCTCGGCGGGCAGCAGCCCGATGAACGAGCCGATGCCGCAGGACCGCGCGATGGTGCCCAGACAAAAGCGGATGTCCTGCTTGCTGGGCAGTTTGACCGCGTTGATCGGCACCGCGACCTTCTTGAGGTCCAGCTTGCCCGACTGCTTGATGAATTCGGCACCCGCGAACAGGCCGATCATCACGGGGATAAAGCTGATGCCCTCGGAAAGCTCCCAGTTGCCGAAGGTGAAACGTTCGATCCCGGTGGTGAAATCCATGCCGATCGTGGCGATCAGAACGCCCAAGGCGCCGCCGATCAGGTTCTTCAACGCGCTTTCGCCCGAGATCGTGGCCAGCATCGACAGGCCGAAGACCGCCAGCGCGAAATACTCGGGCGGACCGAAGCTGTAGGCGACCCGGCTAAGCAGCGGGGCCGCAACGATCAGCACGATGATCGAGACGATGCCGCCGATCACGCTGGAGACGGCGGCCATGCCCAGCGCCTTGCCGGCATAACCCTTCTGCGCCAGCGGATAGCCGTCGAAGGCCGTGGCGGCGGCAGGGGGCGCGCCCGGTGCGTTGACCAGAATGGCGGTGATCGAGCCGCCGAAGGTGCCCGCGCAATACAGCGCCGACAAAAGCGCGATGGCCGCGATCGGGTCCATCGTCAGGGTGAAGGGCAGCAACAGCGCCGTCGCCATTGTCGAGGACAGGCCCGGCATCGCCCCCACCAGCACCCCGCCAAGGGTGCCGAAGATGACCACGCCGATCAGATAGGGATCGCTGAACCCCGCAAGGGCTGCAAGAAAGGATTCCATGCGCGTGAACGCTCCTGTAGGTCGGTGCCCCCGCGTCGGGGGCCATTTGTCAAATCAGTCGGTCGATCAGGCTTTCGATGATTCCGGGCGGGAAATAGACCCGCAGCACCACATCAAAGAGCAGATAGACCGCAAAGGGAAAGCCCAGCGCATAGGCCACCAACAGCCCCGAGGGCTTCTCGCCCCAGGCAATCGGCATGATCACGCAGAAGATGATCATCGCGGCCAGCGGGCCCAGAGCCTCGAACGCCATGACGAAGGCGATCATCAGGGCACCGGTCACGATCATGATCAGTTTGGGGGCACGGCGGGCGGGCTCGGACTGACCCAGCCCAAGCGCCATCATCAGCACGGTCAGCGAGGCGATGACCGCAAGCACCATCCGCGGGAAGGTGGCAGGCTGCACGTTCTGGGCAAGCGCCGCCGGCGCCTTGCCGATGCCAAGCGAGACCCAGAAGGCCGCGGCGCAAAACAGCAGGATCGCAGCCCCGATGGCAAGATCGCGCGGAAGGCGGCCTGTTTCCACAGGCCGCCCGGTATCTGTTTCAGCCTGCATCAGATCAGGCCAAGTTCCTTGAGGGCGGTTTCGCTCTCGATGTAGATCCGCTCGATATGCGCGTTCCACTTGTCCTGACCCACGACCGAGGACGCGGGCATGCCGCCGCTGGCCAGATAGGCCTGGAACACCGAATGCTCCATCGACTTGACCAGACCGTCGGACAGGGTTGCCATCCGGTCCTCGGGCACGCCCGAAAGACAGGCAAAGCCGCGCACGGTCGAGGCATAGGCGTCGACGCCCTGCTCGGCCGCTGTCGGCACGTCGGGGATGCCGCTGATACGCTCTTCGGACAGGGCCACGACCGGGATCAGGTCACCGGATTCGAACTGGCTCTCGCCCTCGGCATAGTTCAGGATCGCGGCATCGACGTTGCCACCGACAAGGGCGGTCACGATGTCGCCGCCGCCCTGGAACGGCACGATGGCATAAGGGATGCCGCCAGCCTTCTTGCAGAAGTTGTGGATGCCCACATGGTCGGCGCCGCCTGCGAAGGTGGTGCCCCACTTCAGGCCGCCATCCTTTTCCGAGGACGCCTTGATGACGTCTTCCAGCGTCTTGATCGAGCTGTCGGCCGGCACGGCGATCACGGTCGGATCGTCGGTGGCGCGGGCCAGACCGGCCAGATCCTCGATCTTCAGCGGCACCTTCTTCTGGATGATCTGGAAGATGTGGCTTTGGGTGACGGTCATGAACGTGTAGCCGTCGCGCGGGCGCGAGTTCACATACATCAGCGCCGCGGCACCCGAGCCGCCGCGCTTGGACACGACCACCATGTCCTGATCGAAGACACGGCGCGCGCGCAGCATCATCATCCGGGTGGTGATGTCGGTGCCGCCGCCGGGGCCCGCATGGGTCACGACGTTCAGCGTCTCACTCGGAAAGGCGTCTTGCGCAAAGGCAGAGCCGGCCAGCGGCCCCACGGCTGCCATGCCGCCCAGTGCAGCGGTACGTCCAAGAAACGCACGGCGGTTCGGTTTCAAGAAATCAGTCATTTTTCCTCCCCTAAATGACCATGGCCCGCTGGGCGGACCCTTTCGTTACCGGATGATGGCAGAGCCTCCGTCCGGGGCGCCGTCGGCCTGTGGGCTTGATGCCCTTTGCAGCGTCCGGCTGTCGTCGATCGCGTCGGACGGGTCGGCCCCGCCCCCACGCGCATATGTGTCGTCCTGCGGCTGGGCGTCCTCGCCCGCATGGGTGTCCGTCAGAGTGCCGACGAACCGCTCTAGCCCGCCCTCGATATGGGTCTGCGCGGCCAGACGAGCGCCGGCGGCGTCGCCTGCGCGGATCGCCTGAACGATGGCCTCGTGTTCGGCGATCGACTGGGCGATGTTCATGGCAACCGACAGGCCGCGGCGGCGGAACAGATGCATTTCCTTGACCAGACCGTCGTAGACGTCCTTGGCCTTGGGGTTCTGGGCGCTGCCCAGCAGCATGTCGTGAAAGGCGATGTTCAGTTCGTAATAAGCCGGGCGATCATCCTTGGCGAAGGCCGCGCGCATGTCGGTCAGGTTCTGATCCAGCGCCGCCATCAGCCGCGCGTCGCCGGACTGGCCCACAAGCCGCGCCGTGGCCGCGCAGGCCATCGCGAAGATCGCGCCGCGCAGATCGTAAAGGTTGCGAATCTCGTCCACCGTCAGGCGGCGCACGAAGGCGCCCCGGTTGGCGATGGTGACGATCAGCCCGGTGTCGATCAACGAGCGGATCGCCTCGCGGACGGTGCCCCGGCTGACATGCATGGAGTTGGCCAACGCCAGTTCGTTCAGCTTCTCGCCCGACGAAATCTCGCCCGACAGGATACGCCGTTCGACCTCGGAACGGACTTCGGCCGCAAGGGTCTCGCGGCGCGCGCCGATGGGATTGGACAGTTGGTTCATGGGCCATACCTCGCCGTGTCCCGATCATTTTGTCAACAATTAACATTTGGATTGTCAACATTTCGAAATGCCCCTATGCCTCAACAGGTCTGGATAACTGGGAGGAGCCGGATGCCCAATTCTACGCCATCGCAACCCGCAGGGGAAAAGGCACAGCGTTTGCCGCAGCCAAGCACCGCGCTTGGGCACATCCGCGTGCTGGATCTGACCCGCGTGCGGTCCGGCCCGACCTGTGTGCGCCAGCTTGCCGACTGGGGCGCTGACGTCATCAAGATCGAGGCGCCGGTGGACGGCGCCCAACTGGGCGGCCCGCGGCAGGGGCCGGATTTCCAGAACCTGCACCGCAACAAGCGCAGCGTGACGCTGAACCTGAAGTCCAAAGAGGGTCTGGCCGCGTTCCGCCGTCTGGCCGACACCGCCGACGTCATCGTCGAGAATTTCCGCCCCGATGTGAAAAAGCGTCTGGGCATCGACTATGAGACGCTCTCGGCCAGTAATCCCGGCCTTGTCTACGCCTCGATCTCGGGGTTCGGACAGGATGGCCCCTATGCGGGACGGCCCGGTTTCGACCAGATCGCCCAAGGCATGGGCGGGCTGATGTCGATCACCGGCAAACCCGGTGAGGGGCCGATGCGCGTGGGCATTCCCATCGCCGATCTTTGCGCCGGGCTCTTGGCCTCGCAGGGGGTGATGATCGCGCTGCTGGAACGCCAGCACTCGGGCAAGGGCCAGTGGATCCAGACCTCGCTGCTGCAGGCGCAGGTTTTCATGCTGGACTTTCAGGGCGCGCGTTATCTGATGGATGGCGATGTGCCCGGACAGGCGGGCAACAACCACCCGACCTCGATCCCGACGGGCGTGTTCCGCACCAAGGATGGCCATATGAACCTTGCCGTCGCCGGTCAGGACATCTGGAAACGCTTTGCCAAGGCTCTGGGCCGCGACGACTGGATCACCGATCCACGGTTCGACACCGCCCCTGCCCGGTCCGACAACCGCGACGCGCTGACCGACGAGATCGAATCCGTCACCACCACCCAGACCACCGCCCATTGGGTCGAGACGATGAACGACGCGGGCGTCCCGGCGGGCGAGATAAACGACATCGGTCAGGTCTTCCGCGACCCGCAGGTGCAGCATCTGGGCATCGCCCAGCCCGTCACCAGTCAGGAACGCGGCGAGACGCATCTGATCGGCCAGCCCATCAAGATGAGCCGCACCCCCAGCCATATCGCCGCCCCGCCCCCCACGGCGGGTCAACACAACACCGACCTGTTGACCGAGGTCGGCTTTTCTGCCGACGAGATAGAGGCGATGAAGCGCGATGGCGCGATCTAGGAACGAAAGGCCCTGCACGACATGACCGACAAGATTCTGACCGAGCGCGACGGCGAAATCGCCCGCATCATCTTCAACCAGCCCGAAAAGCGCAACGCCGTCTCGCTAGAGATGTGGGAGGCCGTCGAGGCCGCGCTGATCGAGTTTCAGGCCGATCCCGGCGTGCGAATCCTGATCCTGTCGGGTGCCGGCGGCAAGGCGTTCGTATCGGGGGCCGACATCTCGAAGTTCGAAAGCGAGCGGGCCAGCACCGAGGCCGTCGCCAAGTACAACGCCACCACCAAGCGCGTCTACGACATGGTCGAGGCCTTCCCCAAGCCCACCATCGCCCAGATCGACGGCTTCTGCGTCGGCGGCGGCGTGGCGCTGTCGCTGTGCTGCGACATGCGCATCTGCGGCGAGGGCAGCAATTTCGCCGTGCCCGCCGCCAAGCTGGGTCTGGGCTATGCGTTTCCGGGCATCAAGCGGCTGTCGGATGTGGTCGGCCCCTCGTTCGCCAAGGAAATCTTCTACACCGCCCGCCGCTTCAACGCCGAGGAATGCCGCACCATGGGTCTGGTCAACCGGGTCGTGCCCGACGATCAGGTCGCCCAGACCGCGCTGGACACCGCGCGCATGATCGCCGCCAACGCGCCGCTGACGGTTGAATCGGTCAAGTTCATCGTGAACGAAGTGGTCAAGGACGCCGACAAGCGCGATCTTGCGGCCTGCGACCGCAAGGTGACCGAATGCTTCGAGTCCAAGGATTACGTCGAAGGCCGCCGCGCCTTCATGGAAAAGCGCAAGCCCGAGTTCGAGGGGGCCTGATGTCCCCCACGACGACCGCCCGCGGCACCGATGCCACCACCAATGACGACACCACCGGCGGCGACACCACCGGTGGCCCCCCTGCCGACCGCACGATCGACCCGGATGCCGCCCGCGCCCAGTTCGACGACGCGCTGGCCACCCACGTTCAGGAGTTCGAGACCTTCTTCCTGTCGCGCCTGATCGGGTTGGAGTTCACCTACCTGCCCGCCGAGGCCAAGGACGCCGACAAGGAAGTCTGCCACCTGAGCTTCGAGGTGACGGAGTTGATCATGAACCCCCAAGGCTCTTTGCACGGGGGGATCTTTGCCACGGTGATGGACATCTCGATGGGGCACCTGCTGCGCAAGGTGCAGGGTGCCGCCGGCGCCACGATCGAGATGAAGGTCCAGTATCTGCGCCCCGTGATGAAGGGGCCGGCCACCTGCGAGGGCAAGTTCGTCAAACGCGGTCGCGCGATCTCGTTTCTGGAAAGCCGCATCTTCGACCGCGACGGCAAGGTCGCGGCGCTGGCCACCTCGACGTGGAAAATGCCCTGAGCAAGGCGCGTGCCGGGGGCAGCGCCCCCTGCCCACGCCGGCGAAGCCGCTCGACATCCGCCGGCAGCCTCGTTCCAGTGATGGAAATATGATATCGCTCGCAGAGGCGCGATAACGGATGCGGAAGATAATTTCCGAAGTCTTGTCAGCTGCTTGCGATCAACAACCGGGCAGTGCCCCCTCTCCCCTTCGAGCCTCGGAGGTATGGATTTTCAGGGTGCGCGTCGCAGTTCGAACGCAGCCAAAAGTTCCTGCATCCATAGCGAGGGGAGTGTGCGGACAGAATACGACCGAGGTCCAAAAACCAGCGACCTCTAGGCCTCTGACGCCGCGGACCAATCGGACTCTGAGATCTTCAGTTTCCGCAGCCTGGAATACAGCGTCGTGGGTTTTACCCCTAACAACTCGGCTGCCCCTGCCGGACCTGAAACTCGCCCGCCGGTCGCCCGCAGAACGGCGATCAGGTTGCCGCGCGCCAGCTGCTGCATCTGGTTTTCGGTGCGAAAGCCAGCGGACACCGTTTCGGCGAAGGAAGCGTCCGAGAGCTCGATCACCAGTTTGCGCTCATGCGACACGATGGCGGAACGCTCCATCACATTATGCAGCTCGCGGACGTTTCCCGGCCAGTCGTATGCCTGCAACTGCGCGACCACTCCCGCGGTCAGAATAGGCTCGGGACGGTTCAGGCGTCGGCATGCAAGCCGAAGCAGATGCGCCGCCAGAAGCGGGATGTCCTCTTGCCGATCGCGGAGCGGCAGGCATCCGATCGGGAAGACGTTCAGGAACAGATAGAGGTCGCTGCGGATGCGCCGCGAGCGTTGAGCTTCGCTCTCCGAAAATCCCGTCGAGGCGATCACGCGAATGTCCAGCGGCTTGCGGCGGGTGTCGCCCAGACGGGTAACAGCCCGATCCTGCAGGGCGGCCAGCATCTTGCCCTGTACCTCAAAAGGAAGCTCCTCAATTCTGTCCAGGAACAACGTCCCGCCATGCGCCAACTCCAACTTGCCCGGCTTATCGCGAGAGGCGCCGATTGCCGCTCCCCTGACCTGACCGAAGAACTCGGACTCGACCTCTTCAGGACCCGTGGAGCCGCATCTGAAATGGATCAGCGGGCGCCGAGCCCGGGGGCTCGCCTTGTGAATCGCGGTGGCGACGAGCGATTTGCCGGTGCCGGTTTCGCCGCTGATCAGGACCGTCGCCTCGGTGGCCGCGACAAGGTCGATCCGCTGCGTCACCTGCTGGATGGCGGGCGAAACGCCGATGATGTCGTGGTGCGCCCGCTCTGACGAGATCGCCTCTTGCAGATAGGCATTCTCCTGCTCAAGCCGGTCCCGCAGCTCGTCCACCTCGGTCAGCGCAGCGCGCAGCCGCCGTTCGTTTTCCTTGCGTTCGGTAATGTCGCGGAAGATCACGACCGCGCCGGCGAGAATCTTCTGATCGTAGATCGGGGTCGAGACATATTCGACCCGGATCGGCCGACCGTCCTTGCGCCAGAACACCTCGTCTTCGATGCGGTTGACCTGCTCGTAGCGGAAGGACCGGTAGATCGGGCATTGCTGCGACGGATAGCGATCGCCGTTCAGGTGGTGATGGTGGATCATCGAGTGGATGTCCTTGCCCAACAGATCCTCCGCGGTCCAGCCAAGCATGTTCTGTGCGGCACGGTTGACGAAGGTGGTCTTGCCCTCGGCGTTTACCCCGTAGATGCCTTCGCCGGCGGCGTTCAGGATCAGCTGGTTCTGTCGTTCCAGTTCGGCAAAGAAGCTTTCGGTCCGTTTCCATTGCCCACGCATGCGAGGCCGCTCGACATCCGCCGGCAGCCTCGTTCCAATGATCAGAATATGATATCGTTCGCAGAGGTGCGACAACGGGTGCGAAAGATATTTTCCTAAGTCTTGTCAATTGCTTGCAACTAACGGTCGGGCAGCGCCCCCTCTCGCCTCGCCGGATGCGAGAACGGTCGACCTGCCGGGGGCCGGTGCGCGCATTGCACCGTCACGCCGGGCGACGCTGCGAACATCGGCCGGTCGATGGCCCAGCTACGCTTCCGAACCTTCAAATTGGATTTCCCGCGCACCCGGTCAGGGGAGGCGGATAGACATTAGACCGATACGACAGGCAGCAACGCCTCTCTCGTGATTGCGCTCTTGCGGGTATCCTCGATCACCGCGCCCCGGCGCAGCACGACGAAGTGGTCGGCCAGGTCGTAGGCGAAGTCGAAATACTGCTCGACCAGCACGATCGCCATCTCGCCGCGCTCTCTCAGCTGGCGGATGACGTCGCCGATGTGCTGGATGATGTTGGGCTGGATCCCCTCGGTCGGCTCGTCGAGCAGCAGCAGCTTCGGCCGGGTGATCAGCGCGCGGGCGATGGCCAGTTGTTGCTGCTGCCCGCCCGACAGGTCGCCGCCCCGGCGGTGCTGCATGTCGAGCAGGACGGGGAACAGCTCATAGATGTGATCGGGAATGCGATGCTCGGACCGGGGCAGGCAGGCATAGCCGGTCTCGAGGTTCTCGCTCACCGTCATCAGCGGAAAGATGTCGCGCCCCTGAGGCACGTAGCCGATGCCGCGCCGCGCCAGTTGATGTGCGGACAGGTGGCCGACAGCTTCGCCCTCCAGCCGGACCGCCCCGCCCGAGGACGGGTGGGTGCCGGAGATCGCCTTCAGCAGGCTGGTCTTGCCCACGCCGTTGGTGCCCATCACGCAGGTCACCTCGCCCAGCTCGGCGCGCATCGAGACGTCGTGCAGGATCTGGGACTTGCCGTAGTGCAGGGTCAGCTTCTCGATGTTCAGCATGTTCAGCGCCCCAGGTAGACGTCGATGACGTCCTTGTTCTTGGTCACATGGTCCAGCGAGCCTTCGGCCAGCACCGCGCCCTCGTGCAGCACCGTGACCTTGCAGTTCAGCCGGCGGACGAATTCCATGTCGTGCTCGACCACCACGACGGCGCGGGTGCGGGCGGCCTCCACGAGGATGGCGGTGGTCTTCTCGCGCTCGGCCGGGGTCATGCCGGCGGCGGGTTCGTCCACCAGCAGCAGCCGCGGGTCCTGCGCCAGCAGCATGCCGATCTCCAGCCATTGCTTCTGCCCGTGGCTCAGCTCGCCCGACAGGCGGTCCAGCTGATCGCCCAGCCCGATCTCGGCGGCCAGTTCGGCCACGCGGTCCAGGTCGGCCGCGGCGGGCCGGTACAGCAGCACCGCCAGCGGGCCGCGCGGCTTGCGCAGGGCCATCAGCAGGTTGGCCTGCACGGTCTGGTCCTCGAACACCGTGGGTTTCTGGAACTTCCGCCCGATCCCGGCGCGGGCGATCTTCGCCTCGCTCATCCCGATCAGCGAGATGCTGTTCTCACCGTACAATACATGGCCATCGTCGGGGCGGGTCTTGCCGGTGACGATGTCCATGAAGGTCGTTTTGCCGGCCCCGTTCGGCCCGATGACCGCGCGCATCTCGGCCTCGCCGACGCGGAAGGACAGGTTGTTGATGGCGCGGAATCCGTCGAAGCTGACGGTGACGCCGGAGACCTCGAGAAGCGTGCTCATGGTGCTTTCCCCTTGCGGTTGCCGGCCAGCCGGTCAAGCCCGCCGGCGATGCCGCGCGGTGCATAGAGGGTGACGGCGACGAAGCTGAGGCCCAGCAGCACCAGCCACCAGTCGACCCACTTGATCGTGTAGCCCGCCAGGGTGACGTCGGGGGCCTGCCCGCCGGTGAACCACGACGACATCAGGCTGACGAAGGCGGTGCCGATGACCGCGCCGTAAAGCCGCCCGCGCCCGCCGATGGCGACCCAGACGGCCAGGTAGATCGAGGCGATGGGTGCCACCTCGGCGGGGTTGATGATCCCCGCCTGCGGGTAATAGAGCGCCCCCGCGATGCCCGCGATGCAGGCCGTCAGGGTGAAGATCGCCAGCTTGTAGCCCTCGACCGAGTAGCCGAGAAACCGCACCCGCGCCTCGTTGTCGCGGATGCCGCGGATCACCGATCCGAACTTGCCCGAGACCACCCAGGCCGACAGCAGGTAGCCCAGCCCCAGCGCCAGCGCCGAGGCCCAGAAGAACCACAGCGACACCACCGACTGCGGCGCGGTGACGCCGGGCAGGTTCTGCAGCCCCGACAGCCCGTTGTTGCCGCGCAGGCCGCTTGCGTTCTGGAACAGGTAGAGCGCGAGCCCCAGGGTCATCGCCTGGGTCAGGATCGACAGGTAGACACCGGTGACGCGGGCGCGGAACGCCAGCCAGCCGAAGACCAGCGCGAAGAGGCCCGGCACCAGCACCACCAGCGCCAGCTGCACCGGCAGGCTGCCCGCGAAAGTCCAGATCATGGGCAGGTCGCTGGTGCCCACCACGCCGAAGATCTGGTTGCCGATGGCGGCCTCGACCTCCTGCGGCGTGGGCGGCAGGGCGCCGTCCGAAAGAGCGCCCGCGACGATCTGGCGGGTGCGCTCGTACATCAGCCACATGCCGATCATGTAGCCGCCCAGCCCGAAAAAGGCGAAGTGGCCCAGCGACAGGATCCCGGCGTAGCCCCAGATCAGATCCATCGCCACGGCGATCAGGCACAGGCACAGGGTCTTGCCCAGCGTCTTGACGAAGCTGGTGGAAATCACGCCGATGCCGAAGCCTTCGGACAGGATCGTGACGCCCAGGGTGAAGAGCGCCAGCAGGGCGAGGAAGATCAGGATCGACGGGTTTCGTGCGATGAAAGAGCGCTGCATGACCTCAGTCCCCTGCGGCCCGGCCCTTCAGGGCGATGATGCCCCTTGGCCGGAATTGGATGAAGATGATGATGAAGACGATCATGTAGGTCTGCGCCGCCAGCGTGTTCGACGGGTTCAGCCACTCGACCCCCTTCTGGAAGCCGCCGATCATCGCCGCGCCCGCTAGCGTGCCCCAGATGTTGCCGACCCCGCCGACCACCACGGTCATGAAGCTTTGCACGATGTAGTCTCCGCCCATTTCCGACGTGACCTTGGCGAAAAGCCCGATGACCACCCCCGCGATCCCGGCGATGCCGGAGCCAAGCCCGAAGGTCAGCATGTTCACCCGGCCCGGGTTGATCCCCATGCTGGCGGCCATGCGCGGGTTCTGCGTGACGGCGCGGGTCTCGAGCCCCAGCCGGGTGCGCTTCATGATGAACAGGAACAGCCCCAGGAACAGCAGCGCCAGCGCGAAGATCGCGATGCGGATATAGCTGATCGCCACCACGTCGTTGATCACCCAGGCGCCGTCCAGCCAGCCCGGCGCGGTCAGCGGCCGGGCCTGGGTGCCGAAGATGTTCTTGGCCAGCTGCTGCAGCGCGATGGACACGCCGAAGGTGGCCAGCAGCGTCTCCAGCGGGCGGTGATACAGCCAGCGGATCACCAGCCGCTCCAGCGCCACGCCGGCGGCGAAGGTGACGGCGAAGGCCAGCGGCACCGCCAGCAGAATCGAGGCGGTGTGATTGGGCACGAACTGCTGCACGACGAAGCCGGTATAGGCGCCCATCATGATGAACTCGCCATGCGCCATGTTGATCACGCCCATCACCCCGAAGGTGATCGCCAGCCCGATGGCCGCGAGGAAATAGATCGAGGCCAGCGACAGCGCGTCCAGCCCGAGGTCGGCGGCCTGACCCAGCGCCACCCGCGCCAGCGTCGCGTCCAGCGCGGCGGCGGCGGCGGTTGTCACCTGGCGATCGGGATCGGCATAGACGTCGAGGAAGCGGTGCCCGGCCACGGCCTCTGCCACATCCGCCGGGGCGACGCGCGGCTCTGCCAGCCCGGCGGCCACAAGCGCGTCGTAGGCGGTGTCGCGGGAAAAATCGCTCGACAGGGCATGCACGGGGATGCCGCCGACCCGGCCGTCGCGGATATTCGCGGTCAGCGCGGCGTCGCGCGCCTCCCTGGTCACCAGAGCCGGGGCGCGGTCTTGCGCCACCAGCAGGTCATAGGCCTCCTGCACCGAAAGATCGTCGCCGCCCGGCGCGAGCGTCGCGGCGATATTGCCCTGCGGCGCCTCTGCGGCCCCGGTCACGACGCGGCGGGTGGCGAGGATCGGGTTCAGCGTGGCGCGGAAGTCGACGCCGAGATCGCCCGACAGCCCTTCTATCGCGGCCACCCGCTCTTGGGCCGTCGCGCCGTAGGAGATGGTCATCAGCCGCTCCATCCGCTGCTTGCGCGCGCGCAGCTCCGCGTCCGTCTCACCTGCGATCGAGGCGCGCAGCGGCTCCAGCAGCCCCGCCTGCGGATCGCGCCCGAGGGAGTCCAGCGCGGCCGACCGCCGGGCCGGGTCCGGGTCCGACAACTGGAACCGCACCAGCGCGGTGGCGATCATGGCGCGGATGCCGCTGTTGGGCTTGATCTGGCGCAGGTCCGACTTGGGATAGATGCCGACGGGCTGGCCGTCCTCGAAGTCGAACAGTCGGTACTGCCCGTCCGCGGTCTCCTCGCCCGCAAAGAACAGCCCGTCCGCCGCGCGCTGCCACATCTGCTTGGCCTGCCACGCCTCCAGCACGCGCGGCACCTGCGGCAGGCCGCTGCCAGCCAGCGCGTCGATGGCGTCGCCGATGGTGCGGCGCGAGCTTTCCTCGATCAGCGCGCGCTGGTCTTGCAGCACATCCTGCACCGCCGACGTCTGCGCATAGGCAAAAGGAGTCATGAGCAATGCGCAAAGCATCGCGGTCAGCAGCGTCTTCATCTGGGATTCCGGCCTGTCGGGTTGGAAGGGCGCGCCGGCAAGGCGCGCCCCCGTCGGTTCAGCGGCTCAGTAGTTCGAGAGCGTCTGCACGCAGCTTTCGGTCTCGGTGTTGTACATGCCGCAGTTCAGCGTCTGCCAATCCGAGATCAGCACCGCCGATTCCGGCAGGAAGTCGGTCCAGGCGTCGCCGGGAACCTCTGCGGTCTGGCTGACGATGTCGAACTGCCCGTCCGCGGTGATCTCGCCGATCAGCACCGGCTTGGCCAGGTGGTGGTTCGGCAGCATCACGGCGGTGCCGCCGGTCAGGTTGGGAAATTCCTGCCCGTACATCGCCGCGCGCACCGCGTCGACCTCGGCCGAACCGGCCGCCTCGACCGCGTTCACCCACATGTTGAAGCCGATGTAATGGGCCTCCATCGGGTCATTGGTCACGCGCTCCTCGCCCATGCGAGCCTTCCAGGTCTCGATGAACCCGGCGTTGGCCTCGGTCTCGGCGGACTGGAAGTAGTTCCACGCCGCCAGATGGCCGACCAGGTTCGAGGTGTCGAGGCCTGATAGTTCCTCTTCGCCCACCGAGAAGGCCACCACCGGGATGTCGTCGGCAGAGATGCCGGCCGCCGCCAGTTCCTTGTAGAAGCCGATGTTGGCGTCGCCGTTGATTGTCGAGATCACGCCCACCTTCTTGCCGTCCGCGCCCAGCGCCACCACGTCGGCGACGATCTTGGACCAGTCGGAATGGCCGAAGGGGGTGTAGTTGACGAAGATGTCCTCGTCCGCGATGCCCTTGTCCTGCAGGTAGGCCTCGAGGATGTTGTTCGTGGTGCGCGGGTAGACATAGTCGGTGCCCAGCAGCGCGAACTTCTCGATCCCCAGTTCCTCGAGGAAGTAGTCGGTGGCCGGGATCGCCTGCTGGTTCGGCGCGGCGCCGGTGTAGAACACGTTCTTCGAGCTTTCCTCGCCCTCGTATTGCACTGGGTAGAACAGCAGGCCGTTCAGCTCTTCGATCACCGGCAGCACCGACTTGCGCGACACCGAGGTCCAGTTGCCGAAGATCACGTCGACCTCGTGCACGGTCAGCAGCTCGCGCGCCTTCTCGGCGAACAGCGGCCAGTCCGAGGCCGGGTCGACCACCACCGCCTCAAGCTCGCAGCCCAGCACGCCGCCGGCCGCGTTCTGCTGGTCCACCAGCATCTCTACCGTGTCCTTCAGCGTGGTCTCGGAAATGGCCATGGTGCCCGACAGCGAGTGCAGGACGCCGACCTTGATCGGGCAGTCCTGCGCGAAGGCCGGCAGACCCGCCAGCGTGATGGCCGTGGCCAGGGCAGTGGTCGTTTTCATGTTGATATCCCCTCGCGGGGGACCTTGCTTGGGCTTGTGCCCGAAACAGATGCGCCATAGCGTTTCCCCGCAGCTTGAATGTTGCAACCGTGTGGCGACCGGGCTGAGGTCCAATTCATCCGGTCGTCACACACCCTCTGACCAGAGCTGCTAGCGCTGACGTCAGACGATGCTGGATCATTGCAGCGGTGCCACGAGAAGGGCAAATCGCGCGGTGCTGGTTTCGCCGGCCTGACGCGAAATGACTAATTTTCGGGCGCCGTTGCCCGCGACCGCTCAATAATCGCTCACCGCCGCCACCCCCGCGACTATTTCAGGCATCAAACCTGCCGCTTGCACGCGCCCTGTGCTTGGACGGTCCCTGAAGCGACACATTCGGGGACGCGCCATCAACCTGTGCACCACCATAACGACGCGCGACGCGGGGCGCGTGCAGCAGCCCCGGGCGATCGGGCGCGGCCGCCTGTCGGTCCGCCGGGACGAGACCGGGCGCAGCCGGCTGGCGGACCTGCGGCAGGTCGGCTCGACCAAGCTGATCTTCCCGCGCGTGCACCGCCCCGATGTCGAGTGCATCGTGATCAACACTGCCGGCGGGATCACCGGCGGCGACGATTTCCGGCTGGAGGCGACGCTGGAGCCCGGCGCGGCGCTGACGCTGACCACCCAGGCCGCCGAGCGCGCCTACCGCGCCCAGCCCGCAGAGACCGGGCGGGTGGACGCGCGGCTGACGGTGCACCCCGGCGCGCGGCTGAACTGGCTGCCGCAGGAGCTGATCCTGTTCGACCACGCCGCGATCCATCGGCGTCTGGAGATCGCTCTGCAAGGCGATGCCCGCCTGCTGATGGCCGAGCCGGTGGTCTTCGGCCGCGCCGCCATGGGCGAGCGGCTGCGCGACCTGCGGTTCCGCGACAGCATCTCGATCCTACGGGACGGCCGGCCGCTGTACCTCGACGCGCTGCGGCTGGAGGGTGACGCCGCCGGCCAGCTGGAACGCGCCGCGGTGGCGGACGGTGCGGGTGCCATGGCCAGCGTGGTGCTGGTGCACCCCGGTGCCGCCACCCGGCTGGCGCCGGTGCGCGCCGCCCTGCCCCGCAGCGCCGGGGCCAGCCTGATCGCCGAGGACGTGCTGGTCATCCGCCACCTCGCCGAGGACAGCTTTGCCCTGCGCCGCGACCTGCTGCCGCTGCTCGAACGGCTGTCCGATACCCCCCTGCCCATCTCATGGAGACTCTGAGCGATGCAACTCACCCCCCGGGAAAAGGACAAGCTGATGGTGGCCATGGCCGCCGAGGTGGCGCGCCGGCGCCTCGCGCGCGGGGTCCGGCTGAACCACCCCGAGGCGATCGCGCTGATCACCGACGCGGTGGTCGAGGGCGCCCGCGACGGCCACTCGGTCGCCGACATGATGGAGGCCGGCGGCCGCGTCGTCACCCGCGCGCAATGCATGGAGGGCGTGCCCGAGATGATCCCCGAGGTGCAGGTCGAGGCGGCCTTTCCCGACGGCACCAAGCTCGTCACCGTCCATGACCCGATCAGATAGGAGCACGCGATGATCCCCGGAGAACTCTTCCCCGCCGAGGGCAGCCTGACGCTGAACGCCGGTCGCGCGCCGCTTGTGCTGATGGTGGCCAATACCGGCGACCGGCCGGTGCAGGTGGGCAGCCACTACCATTTCGCGGAAACCAACCCCGCGCTCGACTTCGACCGCGCCGCGGCGCGCGGCATGCGGCTGGACATCGCCGCCGGCACCGCCGTGCGGTTCGAGCCGGGCCAGCGCCGCGAGGTGCAGTTGATCCCCATCGGCGGCGCGCGGCGCATCGTCGGTTTCAACCAGCAGATCATGGGGGAGCTGTAAGTGCCCGTCGAAATTCCCCGCCCCCAGTACGCCGCCATGTACGGCCCCACCACCGGCGACCGGCTGCGGCTGGCCGATACCGACCTGATCATCGAGGTGGAGCGTGACCTGACCACCTACGGCGAGGAGGTGAAGTTCGGCGGCGGCAAGGTGATCCGCGACGGCATGGGCCAGTCGCAGGTGACGCGCGCCGGCGGCGCGGTGGACACCGTCATCACCAACGCGCTGATCGTCGACCACTCCGGCATCTACAAGGCCGACGTGGCGCTGCGGGACGGGCTGATCCACGCCATCGGCAAGGCCGGCAACCCCGACACCCAGCCCGGCGTCGACATCATCGTCGGCCCCGGCACCGAGGTCATCGCCGGCGAAGGCCGCATCCTGACGGCGGGCGGCATGGACAGCCACATCCACTTCATCTGCCCGCAGCAGATGGAGGACAGCCTGCACTCCGGCGTGACCACCTGTTTCGGCGGCGGCACCGGGCCCGCGCATGGCACGCTGGCCACCACCTGCACCCCGGGGCCTTGGCACATAGGGCGGATGCTGCAGGCCTTCGACGGGATCGCGATGAACATCGGGCTGGCCGGCAAGGGCAACGCCAGCCAGCCCGGCGCACTGGTCGAGATGGTCGAGGCCGGCGCCTGCGCGCTGAAGCTGCACGAGGACTGGGGCACCACCCCCGCCGCCATCGACTGCTGCCTGTCGGTGGCCGATGACATGGACGTGCAGGTGATGATCCACACCGACACGCTGAACGAGAGCGGTTTTGTCGAACACACCGTCGGCGCCATGAAGGGCCGCACCATCCACGCCTTTCACACCGAGGGCGCGGGCGGTGGCCATGCGCCCGACATCATCAAGATCTGCGGCGACGCCAACGTGCTGCCGTCCTCGACCAACCCGACGCGGCCCTTCACGACCAACACGCTGGAAGAGCATCTCGACATGCTCATGGTCTGTCACCATCTCGACAAGTCGATCCCCGAGGACGTGGCCTTCGCCGAAAGCCGCATCCGGAGAGAGACCATCGCGGCCGAGGATATCCTGCACGACATGGGCGCCTTCTCGATCATCGCCAGCGACAGCCAGGCGATGGGCCGCGTGGGCGAGGTGCTGATCCGCACCTGGCAAACCGCCGACAAGATGAAGAAACAGCGCGGGCGGCTGGCCGAAGAGACCGGCGAGAATGACAACCTGCGGGTGCGCCGCTACATCGCCAAATACACGATCAACCCGGCCATCGCGCAGGGCGTGGGGCACGTGCTGGGCGACATCGCGGTGGGCAAGCGCGCCGATCTGGTGCTGTGGAACCCCGCGTTTTTCGGCGTGAAGCCTGAAATGGTGCTGCTGGGCGGCACCATCGCGGTGGCGCAGATGGGCGATCCCAATGCCTCGATCCCGACGCCGCAGCCGGTGCACTCGCGCCCGATGTGGGGCGCCTACGGCGGCTCGCTTGCGCACGGGTCGGTCAGCTTCGTGTCGGGCGCGGCGCAGGCGGCGGGGCTGCGCGGCCAGCTTGGCCTGTCCAAGCAAACCGTCGCCGTGCAGGGCACCCGGACCATCGGCAAGGCCGACATGGTGCTGAACGACGCGCTGCCCCGGATCGAAGTGCACCCGGAAACCTACGAGGTCCGCGCCGACGGCGTGCTGTTGACCTGCCAACCCGCGGAGGTGTTGCCCATGGCGCAGCGCTACTTCCTGTTCTGATGGCCGATCTCGTCACCCACGAGGTCCGCGCCGCCGGTGGCGCCGGCGGTTGCGCCGGTGCTACCCTCATCGACCACTGCATCCTCGGCTACGACGACCGCTTCCTGCGGCGCAAGGTCATCGGGACCGAGGGCGGGCGGCGGCTACTGGTGAACCTCGCCCGGACCACCTCGCTGGACCACGGCGATGCCTTCGTGCTGGAGGATGGCGGGCTGATCGGCATCCACGCCGCGCGCGAGCCGCTGTTCGCCGTCACCGGCGACCTGCTGCGCCTTGCATGGCACATCGGCAACCGCCACACCCCCTGCCAGCTGGAACCCGCGCGCCTGGTGATCCAGCGCGACCCGGTTATCGGCCACATGCTGTCGCATCTCGGCGCCACGCTGAGTGAGGTCGAAGAGCCCTTCACCCCCGAGGGCGGTGCCTATGGCCTCGGCCGCACCCACGCCCACGAACACGGCACCACGGCCCATGAGCTCGCCCATGAGCACGCACATGAGCACTGAGATCCTGACCCTCGCGCAATGGCTCTCGCCCGGCTATCCGGTGGGCGCCTTCGCCTATTCGCACGGGCTGGAGGCGGCGATCGCGGAGGGGCGCATCGCCTCGCCCGACGCCCTGCAGGACTGGCTGGAGACGGTGCTGGCCGACGGCAGCGGCCGCAACGACTGCATCCTGCTGCGCGCCTCCCATGCCTGCGCGGACGCGGGCGAACGGGCCGAGGTGGATGCCACCGGACGCGCCTTCGCCGCCTCGGTCGAACGCATCCTCGAGGCAGAGGCCCAGGGCGCGGCATTCGCCAGGGTGACGGGCGCGATCTGGGGCGGCGCGCCGACGGGCTGCCTCTACCCGGTCGCGGTCGGCGCCGCGGCCGCGCATCTGCACCTGCCGGCCACCCTGACCGCCGCGATGTTTCTGCACGCCAACACGGGCAACCTCGTCTCGGCCGCGCAACGGCTGATGGGGCTGGGCCAGACGCGCGCGCAAGCGATCACCGCCGCGCTGACGCCGCTGTGCGACCGGATCGCCCGCGCGACCGAAGGCTGCGCGCTGGGCGACCTGCACGGCGCGGCCTTCCTGTCCGACATCGCCGCCATGCGGCACGAAACGCTACAACCGAGGATCTTCCGAACGTGACCCAGAAAAACGGCCCCCTGCGGGTGGGCATCGGCGGCCCTGTAGGCGCCGGCAAGACCACCCTGACCGCCGCGCTGGCCCGGGTCTTTCACCCCGCCCGGTCGATCGGCGTCATCACCAACGACATCTACACGCAGGAGGATGCCGAGGCGCTGATGCGCATGCAGATCCTGCCGCAGGACCGGATCATCGGGGTCGAGACCGGTGGCTGCCCGCATACCGCGATCCGCGAGGATGCCTCGATCAACCTCGCCGCCATCGCGCAGCTGGAGGCGCGTCATCCCGGCCTTGAGTTGGTGCTCATCGAAAGCGGCGGCGACAACCTGTCGGCGACCTTCAGCCCCGAGCTGGCGGACCTGACGATCTACGTCATCGACGTCGCGGCCGGCGAGGAGATCCCGCGCAAGGGCGGGCCCGCGCTGACCCGCTCGGACCTGCTGGTGATCAACAAGATCGACCTGGCCCCCCATGTCGGCGCATCGCTCGACGTCATGCAACGCGATACGGAGCGCATGCGCGGCGGCCGTCCCTTCGTGTTCACGTCGCTACGGGCGGGGCGCGAGGTCGGGGAAATTGCCCGGTTCATCCAGGATGCCGGCGGGCTGACACGGAGCGTGAGCGATCCTGCGATGGAACAGGGCGCCTAGAGACGCGGCAATTCCCGACCCGCGTATTCGCTGACCCTTGCCACATCAAACTGATCTCTTGCCGAGACGCGAAGACCTGCGCCAACGCAAATCGACCGCAGGATGGTCCCGCCCTAAGAAACCGGACGCGCCGTCCGAGACACCGGCGCGCCGGGAAACGTCAACCCGAAGCGCGCCAGCTGGTCGGGCACGTTCTCGGCCAAGCGCCGTTTCGCGGGCTGGCCACCTCTCCCAATGTCGGCATGCCGAGACGCGATGGCGTGCTCGGGCGACTTTCTCTTATCGTCGTCAGGCTCTTGCAACTAACGGCCGGGCAGCGCCCCCTGCCCCCTTACCCGCCAATCAGCCGGGGCACCAATAGCGTCAGGGCGGGCACGGCCAAGATCAGCCCCACCCGCAGGATCTCGGCCGCAAAGAACGGCATCACCCCGGCAAAGACGGTCTTCATCGGCACGTCGGTATTTAGCTGGGCGATGATGAAGACGTTCAGCCCCACCGGCGGCGTGATCAGCCCCAGCTCGACCACGATCAGCGCCAGTATCCCGAACCAGATCTTCAGGCTGTCGCTGTCCATGCCGAAGGCCGCCGTGTCGGCAGTGGCATAATCGCCGCCGTTGATAGCGATCAGGGTGGGAAAAAAGAACGGCACCACCACAAGGATCATCGCAAGCGATTCCATGAAGCAGCCCAGAACGATAAAGGCGACCAGCATCAGGATCAGCACGACCCAAGGATTGAACCCGCTGGCTCCGGCCCAGTCCGACAGTGCCGAGGGCAGGCCCGCGCGGGTGAAGAACCCCTTCAGCACCTCGGCCCCGAACAGCACCAGATAGATCATCCCGGAGGTGACGGCGGTGTCGCGCATGGCACGGGCCGTGCCGCGCAGGCCCAGCCCCTCGCCGGTCCACAGCCGCAGCGCGTAGCCATAGACCAGAATGGCAAAAACTCCGATGCTGGCCGCCGGCGTCGGCGTGAACAGCCCAAAGCCCAGCCCCAGAATGATCGCGCCGAAGATCGTGACCACCGGCACCAGCCGGCGCAGGGCGACCCGCCGCTCGTCGCGCGGCATGGGGCGGGGTTCGGGCGCAAGCGCAGGGTTCAGCCGGACCTGCACCGCGATCACGGCGATGAAGACCAGCACCGCCAGCAGGCCCGGAATGACCGCCGCCTGAAACATCTCGAGGATCGAGCCCTCGACGATCACGGCATAAATCACCAGCGCCACTGAGGGCGGTATCAGGATGCCCAATGTCCCCCCCGCCGCCAGCGCCCCCGACGCCAGACGCGGCGCATAGCCCAGCGCCCGCAACTCGGGCAGCGCCACCCGCCCCATCGTGGCCGCCGTCGCCAACGACGATCCGCAGACCGCACCAAAGCCGCCGCAAGCCGCCACCGCCGCCATCGCCACCCCGCCGCGCCGCCGCGACATCAACGCCTCGAGCCCCTTGAACAGATCGCGGCTTAGTCGCGCCTCTGAAGCGATGTAGCCCATGAAGATGAACAGCGGCACCACGCTTAGCTCGTAGCTGGCGACATTCTCCCACAGCAGGGATTTGAACTGGCGCAGGTAGGGCAGGAAACGGATGTAGCTGACGGCCTCGCTTAGCCAGAAGGTGCCGCCGACGCCGACGGCAATCATCGCCAGCCCCACCGGCATCCGCAGCATCAGCAGCACGAACAGCAGGCCCAGCCCCAGCAGGCCGATGGTTTCGGGATCAATCATGCGGGACCCGACCGGACATCTGCGACAAGGCGATCAGCCCCCACAGGATCAGCGACGCGATACCGGGGACGTAAAACGGCCACTCGGGCCAGCCCAGAACCCGGGTAACAACGCCGTCGTCGTGCTTTTCGGCCAGTCCCAGCACCATCCACCAGCACAGGAATCCGGAGATCAGGACCGTCACGCCCAGCCACAAGCGGTCGACGCCGCGCTGCACCGCAGGCGGCGCCCGGGCGATCAGCAGGTCAACCGCCACGTGGCCCCGCTTGAGCTGGCAGTAGGGGAAGAACATCAGCGCCGCCGCGCTGATCGCCAGCCGGACGAAATCCTCGTAGCCCGGCAGCGCCGAGACGTCGCCGCCGAACAGCCCAGCCACCCGGTCGGCGATGAAGGCCCCGGCGTTGGTGGTCGTGACCAGCACGATGGCCATCAGAACCACCCCGGCGACAAGGGCGAACCCCTCGGCCAGACGCCAAAGGATCAGGCGCATCGGCTCATCCCGGCCATGGCCGGGTCCGGGTCCGGGTCTGGGGCCGGGTCTGGGGCCGGGTCCGGGGTGGCGAAAAAGGCGTGCACCTGCAGCCCCCGGCCCGCGCCTATTGCGACTCTGAACCGGCGCCCGCATCCGAAATCGCGGCCCGCGCCTTGTCGACCAACGCCTGACCGTCGATGCCCTTGCCGGCAACCTCTTCGATCCAACGCTCGACCACCCGCTCGTTCGCGGCATCGAACTTGGCGCTTTCAGCCTCGTCTAGCACGATCGTTTCGACCCCCGCGGCCTTCAGCGCGTCGATCCCCCCCTGCTCGAACCCTTCCCACATCTCACCGACACGAGCGGCGACATTGGTGCCGGAATTGGCGTCGATCACAGCCTTCAGATCATCGGGCAGCGAGGCGTAACGCTCTTTATTCATCGCCACCATGAAGACCGAGGTGCCCAGCCGGCTGCCATCCGAAAGCTCGGTCACGGACTTGTTCAGATCCTGCAACTTCAGCGCCGGCGCAATCTCGTAAGGGATCAGCGCACCGTCCACCACACCCTTGGACATGGCCTCGGGCAAGGCGGGGACCGGCATGCCGACAGGCTCGGCGCCCATTTCCTCGATCACCCAGGCGCCGGTGCGGCTGGGCGTGCGCAGCTTCAGGCCGGCGGCATCGTCAAAGCTGCGGATCGGATTTTTGGCGGACTGGCTCAGGTTGCCGTCATGGGAATGCAGGAACAGTACCTTGACGTCCTCGAAATCCTCGGCCAGCAGGTCCAACGAGGCATTCAGCGCAATCGTCGTGTCCTTGGCCGAGCCCTGATGCACCGACGGCAACTCGAACACCTCGGCCCGGGGAAAGACGCCCGGAGTATAGCCCAGCAAGGTCCAGACGATATCGGCGCTGCCGTCGCGCACCTGCCCGTAAAGCTCGTTCGGCTTGCCACCCATCGACATGGCCGGGAAGATCTCGACCGCGATGCGTCCGTCGCTTTGCGAGGTCACGTCATCCGCCCAGCCCTGCAGCATCTGCTTATGAGCATTGGCCGCCGGCGACAGGAAGTGGTGCATGGTCAGCGTGACCTCCTGTGCGGCAGCCGGAATCGCCATCAGGCCAGCCGAGGCCACCCAGGCCAACAGCGCGGTTGTCTTGAACATCTTGGAACTCCCTTTCCAAAGCGGAAAAACCGAGTTTTCCCGCATGTATAGTCTGGCCAGTAGTCTTATCAAAATTGCCCGTCAAGTCACCGGGGGGGACGCGACCAACCTTACAGGGATGCGGGACCGGCTCATCAGGCGCATCCGGACGGACAGGTCGGCGGGGCCCGTGACGAGCCATTTTCGACCTGCCTGAAGCGGGGATTCATCTGGCAATCGACGATAGGGCGACACGCAGGTCCGGCCTGTCGGACGTCGCAGATCTGACGAAAAGCGCGCAGGCGCTGCGGCCGGTCTAGTTCCCGCTGCCGGTCACCGGGCGCAAGGCCTCGTCCTTCTCACCGTCCTGACTGATAGACGGGACAGCGACCTCGGGGACAACCGACTCTGCCGTCGGGCCGCCGGCAGCAGCGGCTGCGGCGTCGTTTGAAGACTCAGATTCAGCCCCCTGAGACCCTGACGTCAGCTCGGGCGTCGCTTCGGGCGTCGCTTCTGGCGCCGGTTCCGGCGGCGGCCTGTCGGGAACAATGCGGTTCAGGGCGGCATCCAGCCCGCGCAGAGACATCGGAATTGGAAAAGGGTCCTCGGGCGGGTTCACCACCGTCATGATCGCAGCCGTGCCCGCGCGCAACCGCGAGACCAACTGATCGGTAATGTGCCCCTCGATAAGACACCCCCTCTGCGTGCACCGCCCGACCGGCAACTTCGAAGGCTCGGCACCGTCGATCGAAATACTGGCGCCCGCGCTGAGGTCGATACCCAACGGAAGCGCAAGTTGGACCCGTAACACATCCTCATCGGTGTCCCACGCCATCGTCGAGACCATGGCAATGGCCGAACCACTGTTGATAAGGACGCGCTGATAGACCTGGCATTGATCGAGGGCCCGGTAGCACTCCAGCACCCAGTCGTCGATTTCTTCCCGAGTGTCCGGTTCGGGAAACGTTTCCTGTGCCCCAGCGTTTTCAGGCAAGGACATCACTGGCAAGATCGCGAATGCAAGCGTGAAACCGATCCGCCGGGCTTGTGAAAACAGAAGCGCCGAACTCATATCTTACCCTTCAGCCTCGACCAGAGTCGCCGTCTTGCCGGTCGCCTCCAGCGCACGCCCGGCATTATATTTCGCTATGATCTTTGCTTGGAAATTGCGATCCGCGAACGACCAGATTCCGTCTCGTGCGCCTTCGACCACCAGCGCGTAAACCGCAAGTTCGATGGCTTGACGCACCGCCAGGTTCACCGGCTCGTTCGAGGTCATGCCCCCGTCCACCTCCAAAAGGCGACTTGTCCCTACGTATCTGAACACGCTGCCCTTCGAGAGAACCGAGTAGACCGATTTTTCCGTCTGGACCGACGTCAGCACTTTACCGGAACTGACCGAGACCGCGCGCATGGTCACTGTGACCTTGTCCAACCGGTATTGGGTCGAGGCGCCAATACCGAGCAGCCGCGCGCCGAACCCGCCTGTCTGGATATTGCTGTCATAGCCCACGATCCCGCCTTCAATGAGCATGCCCGCGAAACGCAGCGGCGGCAGGCTGGAGCGCGTCGTGCCGCGGTATGCGGCATTGGACTGATCGATCAAATTACGCTCGGTCAGTAGGTTTTGCAGGCCTTCACGCTCGACCACATTAAACCAGCGTTTACCGCCTACATCGCTTAAAACGTCGACCAGCATCGATGTGCCGCCTTGAGTCACAGCCTTCGAAAACCGCGAGAAGTTGTCTTCGGGCTTTTGCTGTCCGGTCTGGTCTTCGAATTTGTAGACACCGACGTCGATGGGTCGGCTGGCTCGCGGCAAGGCCCGCAACGCCAGGCCCGATCCTGTAGGAGTTGCCAGATTCGGGGGCACCGCGCTTCCGTCGTTAAGGTCCCCTGGGGTGACACACCCCGCCAGACCCGCCGTCAAGATCAACCCAAGCGCCAGCCGGCCAAATCCATTCATTATCCGCTCCGTTCCCATTCGTAATAAATTGAAAAAGTTCTTAGATCTGAAATCACTGCGCCGGCGTGATGCCGGGGGTCGTACCGCCCGCGCCGGCGACACCACCCAAATCAATGGTGATCGGCGGAAAGTTGATCTGCGGTGCTGCGCTGCTTCCGCCACCGCCACTTTGCTCGGGAAGGTGCTGGTTCTGAATTTGGGCCATACCGACAAGGTAGTCGAAATAATTTGGATTACCGCCGAATCCGGGGTTTGTCGGTGAATAAATCAACTGGCCCGCATAGGCAGAAGCACTCGAGCAAGCTATCAGAATGGACGCTAAGAAAAGGCGTTTACTCAGGTGCATAGTGATCCCCTCAATACAATTTGATAACAGTGTTCGCAGGCGCATTCTTTATAACAATACCGCCATTATAATCCGCACCGGCTTGCCCGTACACAAGCTTGGTGTCGAACGAATCCACCAAAGCCACTCCGGCACCTAGATTGGACCCGATTTGCACGGTCGCGGCGTGGTTGTTCGCGCCGCCGAAAATTCCGACCACCGAGCTGTTCCCCGTGCCAAATTGAGCCTGAGCGATGACGCTGCCCGGAGAGTCCTTGATGATTCCAACGGCATTGTTTTCAACCCCTACCTGAAGGGTTGCCAATGCGGCGCCCGGGCTATCGATGGAGTAGCTCAAACCGCTATTCCGGAAGCCGCGCTGAAAAGTGACGTTGCTCGACCCGGTCGAAGGCTGGCGACTGGTCAGCGAATAATCCTGAGTGCCAACCCCGTCAGTGGACGGCGATGTCTGGCGAGACGACGAGCTGACTACAGTCTGCTCTAGCGAAAAATTGTTGATCTCGAAGCGGAAGGTTTCGGCGGCAACCGGCGGGGCGAAGAAAAGAGCCGCAAGCAGCAGGCTTGGACGCACGGGCCACGTGCCGGAGACATTGAAAAGTCCTGTGTAAGTCAGCATCTTGCGCTCCTAAATGTCGGCAGGATGGTTATACAGTATCTCCGCGAAACAAGTTGTGTCTTGCACGCCGTCCGTCATGGAAATTTTGGCGGAAAGGCTTGCACCTGAAGATATGTGTAACACGGATTTAGAAAATTCGGAAACACTCCCGTCGCCTTTCAGGGCGACTTCGCCGGACTGCCCCGACATGGATCGGTTGCCCCCCCCAGACGCCAGAACAATTTGCATCTGGTAACGCACCACCCCTGCCCGGTCATTCTGGGCAAGGCCTTGCAGGGTCACGAACTCGGCGGATTGCACGACACGTACTCCGCAGCTTAACGCCAAGGCGGAAGATCCCGCCATCGCGAACATCAAGAATAGCACGAACTGTCGGAAAACACGGGGCATGAGATATCCAAGGACGATGACGGAGGCGCGAACGCCCCCGTCACAAGGTTCAGACTAAGTGCCGTATCAGATCAGTTCTGATAGTTCACAGCCTCGTTCTGGTTGCCCTGCTGAACAATCGCGCTGACGTTATTGTTGCTAACCTGCATGCTTGCAGCAGAGTTCCTGAAAGCGTTCCCCACGGTGGCTCCGGCGACCGACACGCCGGTCGGCAACGAGACGGTCCGTGGTGTGCCGTCAATTGCAGCCATTGTCTGGGTGATGCCACCGCCTTGCGAGATGAATGAGGTGTTGTAGTTCCCCAATTGCAGCTGCGCGGACGTGTTGTCACCCTGGTGCTGATACACAACTGCCTTGTTGTTCGAACCATCGATCGCCTGAGCGGCCATGTTGTCGTTGCCCCTTTGCAGCATCACAGTGACGTTGTCGTTGCCGTTGACGGCCGCAGCGCCGGCATTGTCGATGCCATCCTGAAAGATCGCTGTATTGTTGCGAAGGCCATCCTGGGCAATTGCTGCTTCGTTGGACTGCGTTTTCTGGCTGATGATCGCGATGTTGTCGTTACCTTTCTGCACAGTCGCGGATTCCTGCTTCGAGCCCGTCTGGATGTTCACCGACTGGTTGTCGTTGCCAATCTGGAACTGGACGCTCGCATTGTTCAGCTGCGGGTTGACCGAGGCGGTGAAGGCACCACCGGCGGTGGCGCCGCGCCCCGCAGTTGGGGGGACGTTGGCCGTGGCGCGAACTTTGCCGATGATGTGGGCGTGTGCGGTTTCGTCGATCCCGCCCCCGCCGGCGCTGTCGAGCGCTTTGGCAAAACCAACTCCGCCCCGCTCTGACGTGGCGTTGTTGTTTTGATGCGCGGTGGCGGAATCGCCGGGCAGCGCGGTCGGACCGGTCACAGTTTGAGCGAAAGCTGCGCCGCTAAGAGCCAAAACCGCTGCAGTCGTGTAAAAAATGGTCTTCATTGAAATTCTCCTCGGTAAATCGTTGATCAGCACAGACGTCAGCACAATGGGACCTCCCAGCACCTCGAACGTGTGGGATCCATGCTGCAGCGAATCGGACGACGGAGATATTGATGAGAATGGCTAGCTCGAACGGACCAGTGCTGCGGGGGGACTAGTTCATTAGCACTAGCCACAAAGCGCTATGTCCGCTGGGGCGGCCCGTCGCAGTTCCTTGAAATCGCGATGAAATACCAACAACCAGCGCCGAAGGAGCATCGCCGCCCGATATGTAGTAGTGTGAAACATTAAGATAGTGTAAATTGTGGCCACACGGACCCAGCTCCGAAATCCTTTCAGAAATTTCTGCTGAACGGAGAGCTCTTTGAAATTGTTTGTCTTTTTAATGTTCCGTATGAGGTCAAAATGTTTTTTACAACAAGAATATATTCAAGAGCGAAAAGTCTCTTATTAGCCGTCGCGTTATCAATTCCGGGCGCTGCTATAGCCGGACCTGCGGACGTCCCGCAGCTTTCGGGCGGATCAAGTTCTGCTTACGTGCGTCAACTGCCGCCTACAGCGCAAGTGGCGCCGCCCCGCGCGGTGCGAAGAGCCCCCGTGCGCCGCGTCACACGCCGGGCAGCACCACAACAAACTAGGACGATTGTCAAACGAGACTTCATCCTCGATTTCGGTGCCAACAGTTCTGCCTTTCTGCTGCCCAACGTGCGCGACGGTGTCCGAGTGGTCGCTGGAAGTTAAGCGACGCTTCGGTTTCCAACGAACTTGCAGACTATGAATTTACCCGTTCACGGGAGAAATAATGATGGCTAATTCTAAAAGTTTACGCCCCTGGATTTTAGTGTCGGATGATCGTTTGGGACTATTCGGACTTGAGCATCTTCTTTCGAAAACACGGGCACGCATCGCTTTCAGCGGCCCGATAGACAGCTTTGCCAGGACCGCGATCCGCAAAGGCCTGCCCGATCGCGCAATTCTGCTTGTCAGCCTTGGGGACGAGGATTTGGAAACCGACTTCCTTCACCAGATCGTCCGTCTGAGCCAAGATCTTCCAATCGTGCTTTTACTTCGCGAAGTTCCGGATTGGTCGAAACTGGCCGGTCTGCCGCAGGATCCCCTTGGCGTCATCGATTTGGCTCTGCCCGAGAGCGAGATCCGGCATGCTCTCGGCCTGGTTCAGAACAACCACCGGGTGTTGCCCTGCGGCTTCACGCAGATGCAACCGCGCGCCGTAGATTTGAAAATGCCCACGAAGCGGAAAATTAGTCCGAGACAGCCGGATCCGAAGCTGCTGACCGTCCGCGAGCTTGAAGTGACGCGTCAGATTTCCAAGGGATTCAGCAACAAGGAAATCGCGCGTCTGCTAGGTATTTCAGTCAATACGGTCAACGTGCACGTCGGCTCGATCCGGCGCAAGCTTGGCGTTCACAACCGCACGCAGGTTGCCATCTGCATGCAGTCCAGCCCGGTGCACGACCGGTCGATAAGCGCCTGATACAGCACGAACACCCAAGACTATGACGGCGCCCGGTTAGAAACGTGAGGGCTGAAGGATGTGGGGTGGCGGAGACGAAGAGATTCGAATATCTGCGGATTTCTCTGCAAAAGTCCAATATTTTATAAGAAAAAATTCACTTTCGGGTTTTAGCAGATGTCCCGAATGTGTAGCAAATTGTGTAGCGGGCAATTGAACCGCTATTCCGAGCAGCGATCATAGAAAACGGTGGCACGAATGGCAGGACTGATCAAGCGCGGTAACACTTGGCACCTGCGGATGCGGGTGCCCAAACGGTATCTTGCCGTCGCTGGCCGCAATGAAATCCACCGCAGTTTGGAAACGGACAGTGAGCGCCGTGCGCGCGAGTTGCTGCCGGATGTGAAGGCAAAACTTCTGACCGAACTTGAGGAGATGACCGCCATCAAAGAACGCCCCGAAGAGGCCGATGCCTACCGCGCGGCACAGAAGGTTGCCCAAGCGCGGGGCTTTGCCTACCGGCCACTTTCCGATCTACTGGAGGCGCCTCTGGAGGACGTGCTGGAGCGTGTGGAAGCATCGTCGGTCGAACCTGCGCCAGCAGCTGCCAAGGCACTTCTCGGGGCCTTCGAAGAGCCTGCTCTGCGGCTTTCCAGCTTGATCGATGAGGTCGAACAGATCGCAGCCCACGACAACCGCTTCAAGAGCGAGAATCAGATGCGCCTCTGGCGCAATCCCCGCAAACGCCCGGCCGCGAATCTACAAACCGCGCTTGGGGGCCGCAATGTGCTGGTGTCAGAGATCGACCACGCAGCGGCGCTCAAGCACAAAGCGTGGTGGCAGCGCAAGATCGCCGCTGAAAATCTGTCGACCGAAAGCGCCAATAAGGATTTCGCAAATATGGCCGGAATGCTGCGGCGCTATTATGAAAGCATCGCGCAACCAGACCCGCCCTTCCCGTATCACCGCGTCTCATTGAAGGACCGGCACAAATCAGAAAGTCGTAAGCTCGAAATCCCGGTGGATTGGATTATCGAAAAGTGGTTCGCACCAGGTTCCTTCGACGGCACGAACGCTGAAGCGCGTGACATCCTGCTGATCTCCATTGAGACAGGGTGCCGCCAATCTGAAATTTGCGATCTGCTGCCAGACGCGATCGTTTTAGATCACCCGGTTCCGCACCTTCGGCTGAGTTTCGAAGAAGGCGAGAACCGGCGCGAAGTCAAGAACACATCGTCGGTACGTCTTGTCCCGCTGGTCGGAGTGGCGCTGGCTGCTGCCAAGCGCCATCCTGACGGCTTCCCTCGCTACCGCGGGAAAAGCACCTATTCCGCGACGATGAACCAATACCTGCGGAACAACGGGCTACTGCCTTCGACGGCGCACACTATCGGAGGCATTCGGCATACTTGGGAAAGCAGGATCCTTGCGGAGACTAAGCGAATGGACGTTAGCGGCGAGATGATGGGGCATAGCGTTAAGGTTATACGCGGGCGCCCAGTATACGGTGATGCGATGGATTTGGCGCAAAGACAAGAGCTCGCCATGAATGTTATGCTGCCCATGCCAGCTTGCTTGAAGTGACCTGCACTTGCGCGGCTGCCTTTCAGTCGGAAGGAGATGTTTTCAGTTTACGACAATCTTTTGAGACATCGTCTTTTTTCCACCTTCCCGGGAAACCGGCTGTCTGTGTATCATCTGCAAAATTTGATGATTTTCTTTATTTGAGAGTAGATGTCTAATTTTAGATACATTCGGATGGCTGGCAATGATTTGGGTTGGAAGCGACCTCATGGCGGTCGCAGGGGGAGTGGAAAAGACTATGTTGGAACTCAGGGACTGGGGCATGAAGACTGGAATTTCGCCTGCGATGTCTGGAAAGATGGACGCTACCATCTTTATCTGAAATCAACTCCAGCAGGTTTCAAAGAGGGCAAATTTAATTTTGTCCTTGGCGCACATGCTCGCCCGCTGCCGCTGATTATTGGCTTTGTTGAAAACGCAACTTATGGATCTTCTGCGTAAGCGTCCGGTCTGACCGCCCTATAGAGCAGTTTTCCATGGCAGCAGATCATCAACACGATTGATCTTGTAGTCTGGAATGCGGGCGAGCGTATCGGCCAACCATGCCTGTGGATCGATACCGTTCAGCTTGGCGGTTTCGATCAGGGAGTATGCGATGGCAGCGGCTTTGCCGCCGGTCTGCGAACCGACAAACAGGTAATTTTTGCGTCCGATTGCGATGGATCGCATGGCCCGTTCGGCTGTGTTGTTGTCCAGTTCCAGAATGCCGTGATCGAGGTAGGGCCGCAGCCGCGCCATGCGCGTCAGGGCATAGCGGATTGCACCTGCCAGCGGCGATTTACCAGAGATGCTGGGCAGTTGGGCGTGCAGCCATGTTTCCAGATTGTTGAAGATCGGTTTTGCCTGCGCTTGCCTGATCTCGGCACGCATGTCTGGCGGCGATCCGCGCGCTTCCTTTTCGACGGCGTAGAGTTGCGCGATGTGTTGGATTGCCTCTTCGGCGATAGCTGAGCCTTGGGCGCGATGAATGTCGACGAACTTGCGCCTGACATGCGCCATGCAGGCGACCTCGCGGATGTCGCCGGAACGATACAGGTCTTCGAACCCGGCGTATCCATCTGCGTGCATCCAGCCTTGATATTTTGTGAGATGATCCTTGGGATGCTGTCCTTTGCGATCTGGCGAGAACTGATACCAGCTTGCAGGTGGGGCATCGCTGCCCCAAGGGCGCTCATCACGGCCATATGCCCACAATCGCGCCGTCGCGGTCTTGCCGGTGCCGGGTGCGAGCATTTTTACGGGTGTGTCGTCTGCAAAGATCGCTTGCCCGGCCAGCACGTGCCGTCCAATGGCGTCTGCGAGAGGCTCCAACAAGGCTGTGGATTTGCCGACCCAATCCGCCAGCGTTGAGCGATCAATATCGATCCCGTCGCGCTCAAAGATACCGCTTAGGCGATAGAGCGGAAGATGGTCGGCGTATTTATTGACCAGAACATGGGCAAGAAGGCCTGGGCCGGGACGGCCTCGTTCAATCGGGCGCGACGGCAATGCGGCTTGTGTGAAGGCTTCACAGCCCGAACAGGCGAAGCGCGGGCGCACGATGCGGTTCACGATGAAGCGTCCCGGCACATATTCCAGTTCTTCGGTCACATCCTCGCCGAGGCGGCGCAGCCCACCACCGCATTGATGGCAATCGTCGTCACCAGTGGTCAACTCAACTTCCATGCGCGGGATGTGATCCGGGATCGGGCGGCGTTTTGGTTTATCCTTTGGCTCCTCCTCAGGCAGCCGCAGCTTCGCTGTCATCTTGGCGACCGCGATCTCGCTCGTCTCCAGTGCCAACTGAAGCTGCTCGATGCCCTCTGACGACGACCCGAACCGATGATGACGCTGACCTGCCAACTGATGGCGCAGCTTCTCAATCAAGACAGCCTGTGACTTCACCTCTGCCAGCAAAAGAGCCGTGAACTGCCTCAGTTCATCGGGGTCTTTCGGCAGAGATTTGTCGACATCCAGCATGGCCGAACCATAGCAAAACAACAATGCGACGGGAATCCCATACGGGCGTTTATCCTGCCTTGAGCGGTGTCCAGCTGCGCTGTGGCACACGCCAATCGATCCCTTCCAGCAGCATCGCCAACTGGGCTGCGGTCAGGGCGATCTTGCCCTCGTTCGCCGATGGCCAAACGAACCGACCCTTTTCCAGTCGCTTGCTGAACAGGCAGGCACCCTGGCCATCCCACCAAATGATCTTGATGAGATCGCCGCGCCGACCACGGAAGACGAACAGGTGCCCGGTGAATGGATCTTGCTTCAGTGTTTGCTCCGCTTGGGCTGCCAGCGTCGTGAACCCACGCCGCATATCGGTCACGCCAGCCGCAAGCCAGACCCGTGTGTTTGCCGGAACAGGGATCATGCGGAAAGGCCGCGGATCAGACGGGCCAAGGCTTCGGGATCATAACCGCCGATGATCCTTAGGCGGTGACCGCCTGAGATATCGATCTCAATCGCGCTTTGTGCGGACTTGACGTCAGTCGTTGGTGCCGTGTCTTGGCTCTGGGGGCGGTCCACAACCTCGACCGGAAGGAAGCATGGCGTCTCAGCAACCTGCTCTTCAACGATCTCCAGATCCGGCGCAAATTTTGGATCACGCAACCACTTGTGGATCAGGTTGGTGTTCATGGCGTACCGCCGCGCGACCTGCGCTACCGAAACACCCGGTGCACATGTCTGCGCGCAGATCGACACCTTCTCCTCATCCGACCAGAACCGCTTCTTCTGACCCTTCTTGCCCGCCATATCTGCCCTCAAGATGTCCACTATCAATGGTGGACACTATCAACACACTCTATGAAGCGTCAGAGCAGCGACGCCGGACGCTTACTCTTCTGCATTGCCAAATAAGATCCTAAATAGGCGTGCTCAAGAGATATTTGCGCTTAACGAAAACAACAGCCTTGGTTCGCACTATGAGCAACGGAGCGTCGCACAAATCGCAAAGAGGCTCAAGGCAGAGGCAGACGACTATAAGGTATCAATTGCACCGAAAGATTTGCATATCCTTACGCAGCCCGCACCAATGCCATCTGAAATTTACGAAGTTTCTCATCCAGGTTACCGTGCGCTTTCAATGACTGCGGAGGAATACAAAGCACTCAAAAAACAGGTGCTCTTGGAAGATGCAAAAACTTCAGTACATCAAGAGATTGAAGCGAGCTTCCCTGAAGGACTATTAGTCGAGAAAGTGCACCGAGCAAGGGAACGAGATCGTCGAGTGGTAGAACTGGCAAAGAAGCAGTTTATTGAAAGGAATGAACGTCTTTTTTGCGAGGTTTGTACCTTTGAACCAGAAAAACACTTCGGGTCGTCAGAATTGCGCAACCGGATTATCGAAGCACATCATGATCTCCCGCTTTCTAGTAAAGAACACAAGGGTGAGACCAAACCATCCGACCTCAAAATGCTCTGCCCAACCTGTCATCGAGCCATCCACACTATTCGGCCATGGTTAACAGTTGAAAAGTTCAAGAAGCTCCTTAACTTGAACAGATAGACTGCCAATCTGAGTTTCCTGAGTGAGAAATTTTCCAAGCTTCTCAATATTGGCCAGCGTTTTCTTTGAACATATTCTAAAGCAAATCACGCCGCCCGGTGAGAGGCGGCGTGGTTGGCGATTTCGGCGGCTTGGAGGAGGAGGTTTTGGGCCTCTTCGAGGCGCGCCAGTTCGGCGTTTAACCGTTTGAGCAGGGGGAGCATCCATTCTTCGCCATCGGTGATCTTTTTTGCGATCTGCGCTCTGGCGGTTCGGACCCTCTCGATATTGGTTTGCTTCGATCCGGTCAGGGTCCGATGGATGTGGGCGGTTTGGGGAGCCGCTGCCCGAGCGGCGTATCTGGTCGACATAGCACTCCATACCCCACCACCGCAGGTGTGCGGCTGGTTTCGGGGGAATGAGGCTGGGTGCTTACATGTCGGGTCTCCTGTGTTCTGACGATCTATATAGAGAACTGGGTCACGCTTGCGTAGGTGTCGATTTGGAAACAATCTGTTCTCAGTTATTTTGTGGTCCTGGCCCCGCGCACGCAGTGCACACGGGGCGCAGTAATCACACATCGGCACCTTCATCGCTGCCACCCTCATCCTTAGCCGCAGCCCTTGCTGCTTCTTCTTCTGCCTTCCACTGATCCACCTGCTCTTGCGCGCGCTCTGCCGCGCCTTCAGGTGCTTTCGCATGCTTGAACATCCGGCGCCGGTTCGTGGCGGTAGCAAAACAACCCAGTTCAAAGAACATTTCGTCGATCTGATCAGGCGCTTCTTCTTCCAGCCAATCAATCCAGGCGTCAAAGGTTTCGGCGATGGCAAGGCGGGCCTCGCGCTGAACCTTATCGTCCTTGCGGGCCTGTTTTCCGGCGATATTGCCGATTGAGATCATGGCTTTCTCCATGCGGGCTTGCATGGCCACCGACATCTCGAACTTCGCGTTTCGGGTTGCTCGGGCGGGTTTGCGGGACAGGTTCTTTTTCATGTGAAATACTCCAGATTTTTGTTTGCGATTTCACCGGAGCCTTGGGTTTTCCGCCCGCCGCATCCGGCTTGCAAACTATGTGGCTACGCAAATTTTTGTCCGGTCGCAGATCGGTAAAGAAAAATTCGAGCTTCGTTATAAGTTACTGATAGTTATAAATTATTTATTGCAGTCCGCTGATTTCTCTTTCTGGTGAAATGTTTCCGCGCATTTCTGCGGGCGTCAGCGGTTGTCATCGCTGCCGGATATCGGCCCTCCGAAACGGCCCTTTGTGGTTGGGTCCAATTTCATGATCCGTGCCGTAAGCTTGCGGCGCACTTTGGCTATCCCCGCGCGCACCCCTTCAGGCAACTGCTGGCCTATCTCGACGATGACATCATCCGCGGCTTCGATCTCGGCTACCTCCTTTGCCAGCTGCGCGCGCGCCTTGCGTTCAGCTTCTGCTGCCGCCTTACCCCGAAGGCGCTTCATCGCCATCCGGTAAGCCTTGCGCGCGGTGGCAAAGCCGAGAGAGGATTTGCGCGCAGGCGTTGGCGACGGGGTCTTCTCTGACTGTTGCGCCGGCGTGGTTGGCTGTCCGTTTTCGTCGATCCGGCCAGCTGCAACCGCCTCACCAAACGCAATGATCTCGTCCGCCTGCTCCTCGCGTCCGGAGACCTCACGTTGACGCGTTTCCAGTGCAGCCTCCTTTTCCGCAAGCTTGCGTTCCTGCTTCGCACGCCAGACTGCCGGGCGCACGTGCCGCGGGCTGGCGGATGGCTTTCTACCGTCGTTCAGCGCATCACGGATGGCCTGTTTGTGCCGCTGGCCCCGTGCCAGTCCGATCTCGCTGAACCATTCGCCAACACCGTCTTGCGCCGCCTCGTAGTCTTTAATGAGCGGATGGACCGACGGTTGCAGCACACGGCATTCGGTCCCGTACTTTTTCACCGTTGCGCGTGGCATGATCACCGCGTGGATGTGATAGGCTTGTTCATCGAGATCGACACGGGCATGGATCACATCGTCGCCGAAGTTCTCTTGCAACCAAGCAACTGCCCGCTCCTCGAACAGCTCTTCCTTCGACGTGCTGAACTCAACATCACTGCTTTCGGTTTGCTCGAACCACTCCTTGTTCGCAGTGAGGATGAGCTCGCGCATCGATCCATGGCGTGATGCACGCCAAGGGTCGCGCGGACCTTCAATGCGGCGCTTCTCGATTTCCTTTCGCCGTTTGCGGCGGTCCAGATCGGCGAGTTCAGCGGCGAAAGTTTCAAGCTTCATCAGCTTGATTTCCGCCTGCGCTTCCACGGCCCAGTTGTCCGAGCCGATCAGCAAACGCGGCTTTGGTTTCTCCCGGTCGATGTGCCCCAGATCTCCACCTTTGCGATAGCGGTGCGCCTCTAGCCGCCGATATCGCCGGGATCCATGCCTTCGAAACGCAGGACGATTGGGTGTTTCTTGCTCGCCATTTTTGATCTCCACAGGTTGAGATCAGAAAATGGGTCGATGTTTCGGCTGACCGGAGAAATCAGTTTGAAAAGGGAGTGAATGGGGGTGCAGGGAGATTACTCACTAAACAGCCCGCACTCCGGCGCCCATGGCACCTCTGTTCGGCCTGCCGTTCGCCCGGGGCACCGCCCAAGAACCCCGCCCGCCGGGGGCGCTTATGCAGCGGGCACTCCTACGCGGAGGGCGGCAAGGTCATCGTTCCGCACTCCCCTTGCAACCCCTGCTCCCGGGGGAGCGTCGTTCTGCACTCCTCCCCCACCCCCCCGCCTGCTCGCAGGAGCCGTTCGCCACGCGCCTGCACCCCTCGGCCTTTACCCAGGACGGTGCATTGCGAATCCAACAAGATAACACTTGGTGGAGCGTTCTCTTCTTGGATTCCTGATCCCCCAAAAATTTACACAGGCAGCGAGCACAATGTTTTTCCGTCAAGCAACTGGATAGCAGAGATGCGCAAATAGCTACGGCTGCAAAATCGGAGCCATCAGCGACAAAGTTAATCGCGAAAGGCCCATAGCCGCCATTAAACCCGTCCGTTGAATACTACAGCCGCAGTCCGCATTTCGGACTTAGTTGATAATCTCCAATAGAATAAAATCGTCGATGACACCATCGTGTTATTGGTACTGACTTAAGGAAAAGAAGAATTGTGCTTAGCGATATTTATCCTGATCTTGTCCGAAGCCATTCAAATTTGTTGCTTCCTATGCGGCTCGCTTGAGACGATAACGTGTTCTGCAACTCAATTGCGTATATCTCTTTTAGTTCAGAAATCCACCGATAGTTAGCTCCATCAATATCTGTGAAGGCTCGCTCATCAGCCACACCAGAAGTACGAATATCCCGGCTCTCGGGCGATGCGGTGAACGAAGCCATGAGAACTTCTGAGACCTTGTGCTTCGTGAGCAAGAACACATATGCGTCCTCGACTTTAACCACAAAGGTGAATTTCTTGCTCGGTTCGACTACTTGTAACTCGATAAAGGGAAACCTAGAAGCAGCTCCATCCTCAACGCTAAGCCGTACTGCATCACAAATAGGCTGGATGCAGACGAGGTATTTGCGACCTTCGCCAGCGTCGCCTTCCTTTCTTACAATCACGCCAGATTTCAACTGAAATTGGCCGGCCACTTCTCTTGGGTAGTTATTCATCAAGTCGATCTGCGAAAGAGCTGCATACTGATCTACGTCAACGTCAGAAAACTCCATCGGCGACCGTCCAGACTTAAAGCTTTTCCGTGCCTTCTCAGAGTTTAGCTTGAAAACTGCCTCTGCTGCAGAAAAGAATTTCGTATATTCTTGTTCTGAGATCAAAGTGCTGAGCTGCGCTACGTCAGCATCGACTAACAGTTGGTTGAATTTGAGCTTAACCCCATTGGGTTGCGACATATGATGATTAACGGCGTTTGCTGATGAAGTCAGGTTCAATAATTCCGAACCGTAAAGGGCATCAGAGAAGTCGTTTACGATAAGACCGATCACAAACTCAGAGAAGGCATCAGATGCGGCAGGAAATTCAAGTTCACTGGAGCGCTTTGCCAACAGATGCGAAGCTACGACAGGATCAAGCGCTTTATTGAACCTGTAGAGATGTTCAAACGTCCTGTTCCGAAGCTCCGCGACACCAGACATAACTGCTCGTGGCAGCAGACCATCCAAAAAATTAGCAAAATCTGTAAGGACTGACTTGGCCAAATCCGATTCCGCCGTCGTCTTCTTAGACTGATAAAGGATTCGCCATAGGGATGGACCATTTTCCTCTTTTACTTCCACACAGTTTTCACCTGCAGCTAAAGATATGCCCTGAGGCACTACTAAGTCATCGACTAGCTTCTGGATCACCCCAGCCATAGGTTTATCGGTGTAAACAACAATATATCGTAGTCTGCGATTGCCCGACAAATCTTGGCTCAACCGATTGTTAAGGAATTCGACCGCAGTGGTCCCAACATCTTCATTGTTATCAAGCTTCCAGTCGAGAATGATTAGGTCAGCTTTATCGCTAGAATTTGGAAAAACCGAGTGCTTTTCCGTCCACCGATAAGTTGCGCAAACAAGGCCGAGATCAGAGAATCCATCGACAACTTTTTCGGCGTCGATCCTACTACTTGACGCTTTGCTTGGCTCATCTTCCCCCTTCTGGCGTGTATCCGTGACATCGAATTCATCTGGTGCAACTATCTCAGTTGCGTCTTCATCTGTTGATTGCCCCCAATACAACTCGTCATCAATCAAGACCGCAGCATTTAAAAACTCTCGAGGTACCCGCAACAGTTCTTCTTCGGTCACTACAATACCTCCTTCGGAAATATCTCAAATTTTGCACCAGACCTAGAATCTGGTATCAATCGAATATCTAAATCTTCTTTGTTCAAAGACGTCTTAACTATGTATAGCCCCATACCCTGTCCGCCATATTTTTTGGAGTATCCAAACTCAAAAATTAGATCCCGATCCATCGCCGAGATACCTGGGCCATTGTCCACTATGAGAAACCCTTCGGGCGTCGAATCCAGAGTGATGGTCCTGGAACCATCTTTCTTTGAAAGCCAGTGAATCGCATTGTCGATTAAGTTAACGAAAATAGGGAGAATTACTGAGGCAAAGCTGTCTAAACTCTTCTCAGCACCTTCCGACGTAACTTCGAATTTCACAGCATGGCGATCAAATCTTTCACCAAACAGCTCTCTAATAAATTCAGCGATCTGCTGCCCGGTTATCGTAGTTTTTCTGCGCCGCAACCTCCGATCAAGCGGAGTAAACAGGCTAAGGTAGTTGTCTAAATGGTCAAAACCGTCTCTGATATCATCGTAAATTTCGCGCAGTCCCGCGTTCTTGTCTGCCCACTTTTGCATAGATTTTAGAGATCGCCTGACGCCTCGAACATTTGACTCAAATTCATGCTGGACGATACTGACCGCCATCCCAAGCTGAGCAAGCTCAAGTGTCTGAGAATAGTCCTCTTTCATTACTTCCAGCTGAGTTTCTAAGGCCGCCATCGTTTCATCTGAAAAAACATCATCGTCACGATCTCCGCTAGGCACCCGGTCAAGTCTCGTCCGAATTCCGGCCAATCGGTTCTCAAACTGTTTCCGTGCGCCAATGAGTTTCTCTTCTAGCACGTTTCGCAACTCTTCCAACATTTCCGGAGTTGCACCCTCAAATCGAAAGGAAGATATTTCGAGATCAATGTCATCTTTAGTTTTCTGCAGGATAACCCTCGCTTCGGAAAGCTCGTTGTTCACATATTTATCAGCTTTACTAAGCGCATTCTGGGTCGACTTTCGTTGCGCTAGCAGCGCCTTCTTAGAGAAGTCCTCTGACGCTGAAAGAGACGCGGTCAATCGCATTCTTGAATCGAGGTGTACTTTAGCAGTTACCGCAAGCTCACCTATGGACTTCCGTGCCTCGGCTCTTATGCGATCGTACTCAGTCTGAATATCTTCGGAAAAGGATCTCTGGTACTGCTCCCACTGCCGCGCGAGCGCTTTCGTTAACCCTGCACTTGAGGGGCGCGAAATACGATACATTTCTAGAAACTGTTGGAAACGCTGAAGCATCTCAGTTTCCACGCCAATAATTTGCCCCGCAACACCTTCAAGATCTTCGTCTTCGAGCAGTGCTGCTACCCTTGACTGGGCGCTTCCTAATATCTCTTCCAGCTCTAGTATATGTTTTGATTCAGATACTTTTTCAAAGTAGGATGAAAGTTCAGAGGACAGTTTTGACCGAAGTGTTTTGACTGAACGTTGTCTCTTCTGAAGGAGAGCATATTCTTTTTGAAGGGCTTCTCGTTCCAGCTCCCATTCCTTTGCAAACGCTCCATCTTCACGAAAATATCTGGCGGCAAGCTCTTCAAAGAACTTCATCAGTTGTTCTCGAAATTGGCGATAGGCCTTGTTACTTTGAAAACCCTCTCTACCGGCCTTTTCCTTCAGGCCGCCATTGTGTTCGGCGCTGGTATTGATAGCACCGAACATGCGTCTGTAGGAAAAGAAATAGTACGAAGCGCTCAACGTACGGCGACGCTCGATTTCGAGAAAGTCGTAGTCTGAGTTGCCGTATGGCAGAACGCGGATCCCGTTCTTATAGATATACAAGCCGCCAATCTGATCGAGCTTTCGTAGCAAAGGTTCATGCAGGCCGATGGGAACTTTAGTATCCTTTTTGTTGCCCTGCACGTAGGCGAAGGAGATGTCGAATGGCCCGCATGACCGCTCAAGACCAGATGGAAAAAGTGGAATTTCAAACTCACGAAATTCGCTTCCATATATGGACAAGCGTCCTTTGAAGTTCCCTTTTTCGTCAAAGCGACCCTGTACTTGATGATCAGCGAGATCGAATTCCGATTGAGTGAAGAACTGTTGTTCCCCTATCCTGTCAATGACTTCGCCATTAATCAGGTGGTCCCTGAATGTCGCCGACATTGGTGATTGCTCGCCTTCTTCGAGTTGATTTGAAAAACCGAGAAGCATCCGCTCAAGATTCGTCGCTCCGTAAGACTGCGGCTCGTCTATATCAGCTTCTAGTTCCTCGCCTACTGGATGAACAATGAAGTGGGTACCCGAGCCATCAGCGGAAAGCGACGGACCTGTCTTTAGGTTAGCGAGCTGTTGAATGGGGAAGGTCCAAGACTTTAGATCCTGCTTGATCCCAGCAACGAATGTGGACATCAGCAGATTGCCCGAAAGCTCTTCCAGTGAATTGACAAGCTCTTCCCGCATTGATGAAACTAGCTTGATATCCACATGCTCTATATTCTCCACCGAACGTAGAGGGATGCTAATTTCATCCAAGTCGACACCCGGTATTTCGAATAACCCCCAGTGGATTAGGCAAGCATTTAGGTTCCGGTCGTTGCCTTCGTGCGCTCTGGTTAGGATTAGAACGATTGGTCCTATTGTTGCGATAGCAAGCCGACCGATACCTTTTTCGCCCATCGTTGGGCGACGGGCAGTACCCGTTCTTTCCGGTGGCGCGAGGTTTCCTTCAAGCTGCATCTTGCTCTCAGTGCCGATGGTAAGCCACCGGCTCTCGAAATCTGAACGTGACATCCCTACACCGTCATCTCGAATGAGGAGAATACGGCTCTTGCGAAAGAAGTCGACGCTGACATCAGTAGCGTAGGCATCGTAGGCATTCTTGAACAGCTCGTGCAGAGCTGTGGGTATCCCGGCAATCTGTTGCTTGCCGAGCATATCAAGAGTTCTGGCTCTCGCCCTAAACTTAGCCATCAACCGAACGCCTAAAGTGCTCTGATATTTGCAGCCCTAGCGCCTCTGCGAAACGAACTGGTACTGCATTGCCTACTTGCTTGGAAGTTTGAACAAGCGTTCCGACAAACACAAAGTCATTTGGAAAGCTTTGAATTGATGCGGCTTCTCGTACCGAAATAGCTCGATCTTGTTTCGGATGTCCAAAACGTCCGTTCGATATCGAAATACACTTGGTCGTAAGCGTTTTTGCAGGCTCTGAGCCCTTTAGTCGTCCATATGTGTCCGTGTAGCCGGTCTTCCTTTTGTGACAATCTAACACGAGTTCCTCAGGCCAGTCGCGTCTGTCACCTCCCTCTGGGGTGTGACGCAGCCTTTTAAGATTCAGTTCAGAGATCCTTGCAGTTTGATGATTGGGAACATTTGGGTCTGTCTGGCCTGCATCAATTGCCGGATAAGATGCTATAGCGTCGTTAACTGTTGCGAAGTCTAAAAGATCTTCGGCCTCACCATGTGTTTCCACAGGCAAGGACACCGGGCCCAACCGTGATGCAATCAAGACCAACCTTCGGCGTGATTGGGGAACGCCATAGTCTTTTGCGTCTTTGACATCAAAATCGACGTCATAGCCTTTTCTTTCTAAGAGCTGCGTAAATCTCAAAAATGGTCCCTCTTCAATCTTTTGCATTCCGGGAACATTTTCCAAAAGCACGTATTCTGGACGAAGATGGCTTACAAATTCGTGTAGCTCATCTAAGAGAATAACTCGGCTATCCGAGTCGTCTTTATGTCTGTTCTGATTAGAAAATGGCTGACAAGGTGCACATGCTGCTAAGAGTAAAGGTCGTCGAATTTCTCCAACGATTTCTTCCAGCTTGGCGCAAGTAAATTCAGATATGTCTGCGTTCAGGGATTTGGCCTCCGGGAAATTCCTTTTGTATGTTTCTAAGGCAACTCTGTCACAGTCGATACCTGCAACAATACTCATGCCAGACGACCTAAGCCCCGCGCTAGTCCCTCCACATCCACAAAAAAAATCTATTACTGAAATATTCACGTTCATTCCCATGCGCTTCGCCGTAGCTGCGGCACACGAAAAAGATCTCTGTCAATGTTCAAGTGCACCGTTTGCACAGAAATTGCCACATGAACGACTACAACGCCAGCAAATTCGATCTATTAGGTGCTTTCATTAAGCACTTGGAAAGCAATAGAAATTTCCCTTTTTGCATTCGAGGGTCACTGTACGCCATTCATACTTCTTGGCCAGAGAGCCGCCAATCTGAATGCCCGCTCTGATATTGACGACTTGACGGTTCCGCGCCCGCAGCGAACTACCGCTCTCCGCTCTCCGCTCTCCAATCGCCCGCCTTGTCATCCAGCCATCCAATTTTGCCGAGAGGGACACCCTCTCGGCGCTCTCCCGTTTTTCCGGCTTCATCTCAGCCGCGCGTTTGTTGTGACGCGCAGCTGAGTTGAAGCCTTTTGCTTTGGCTTTTCCCGCTGGCGTCATTTTTCCACGCCACAGGAGGCCACTTTGTATCACCACCCCCACCCCTTTTGCGCAGCCCAAAATCACACGCAACTCCAGCGCGGCGATGTCGTGCTGTTCCGCTTTCCTCTCAACGACAAGAACGCCGAACCCGGCGGGCCCAAACGGCGTCCGTGTCTGGTGCTCGATACCCTGAGCAACGGCAATGATCGCTTTGTCGAGATCGCCTATGGCACCTCGGCGGACACGCGGGCCAATCGCGGCTACGAGGTCATCGTCAAGCAAGCTGCCTCGCGCAAGGCGGCCGGGCTGTCGAGGCCCACGCGGTTTGTCGGCGCACGACGCATCATCGTGCACGTCAATCACAGCGGCTTTGATGGCCAAGCCAAAGGCCCGGAGATTACTGGCAAGCTGGACGCCCCTCTTTTGGAGCGACTGAACGCTGTCCGGGCACGTATCCAAGCAGAGGCGGACATCGTAGCGCACGACCGCGAAGAACAGCGCGCGGAACAGGTGCGATGGAGACACGAAGCGCGCGGTTTCCGGTAAGGAACCGCGCCTTCGCGTCCCACACACCAACTCAAATCAACACAAGGAAAAGACCTATGGAAATGCCATTCAAATCCGCCAACGAGATCACCGCTATGGCCGCGTCGTGCTTCCCACTTGCACGGGCCGCAGCAACCGGGATCGAGCAGGACGTCCTCGAACTCGTTAGGCCAGAGGCAAAGCGTGACGCCAAAGCCCTTCTGGCCATCCTGCGCCATGGCGCAATCTTCGAGAAGGGCGTCCTTGCGATGCTGCACGGGCTGGTGGGTGTTCTGGATGTCCAGATTCTCGAAGGTACTTATGTAGAAACCTTCTACGACCACAGCCCCGAGAATGTCTCAAACGAGACCAGCTGGAGTAAAGAGCGGCTGACGCCAGAAGCCGACCGTCTTGCCAACGCCGTGGCGGTTCTCTTCGAGCTCTATGCGACCCTCGCGGCGGTGCACGACATCCTGCAGGCTGAAAAGGCCCTGGAAGGGCTGCGCAGAGCCGCCTAACGGAACACGCGGGCCGGAAAACCCGCGTCAGGGCGCGTCGACGAACCTTCTGCTGCTACAGAGGTCGACGCGCCCACCCCAAAGCTCCGAAAGAACTCAGCGACGATCAAGAATGTGTAGCAAGATGTGTAGCAAAAACAGGGCTCGTCAAAGCAACAGCGCTGGCATGGGCCTTATTTTTATGGCAATTTCCCATCTTGGCGATCAAGGAAATGGCGGAGACGAAGTCCGTATAACGCGGGGCCTCTGGCATTCTCCTACGTTCGCAAGCGTCCGAATTTAGCGCCTTATTACAATACGCTACATTCACCCTCGCCCGTTGACGTTCGTTCGTGCTCGCGCTAAACCATGACAAAGTGTGGGAACAAATGTGGGAACGATCATGGCACTTAGTGCACGCAAGACAGAGACCGCAAAGCCGGGGCGGCACGGAGACGGGCGCGGATTGTTCTTATACGTCAAACCAACCGGAGCACGCTCTTGGGTTCTGCGCTATCAAGTGCAACGGCGGCGACGCGATCTTGGGCTTGGGTCGTTTCCAGACGTGAGCCTCGCCATGGCGCGTGAGCGCGCAGCCGAAGCACGACGGCTCATTGCCATGGGCGAAGACCCGATTTCCAAGAAACAGCAAGCCAAACCCAAGACGTTCAGAGACGCGGCGCTGGAATTGATCGAAAGCAAGCGCCCCGGTTGGAAGAACGCCAAACACGCAGCGCAATGGACCTCAACGCTCGAAGCCTACGTCTTTCCGAAAATGGGACGGGTTCAGGTCGCCAAGGTCGAAACCGCCGACGTGATAGGTGCGCTTAGCTCGATCTGGACGAAAAAACCTGAAACCGCCAACCGGGTGCGCCAACGCATCGAAGCCGTGATCGACTACGCCACTGCACTTGGCATCCGCACAGGTGACAACCCGGCCCGGTGGCGCGGACATCTTGACCACCTGTTGCCGAAGCCAACCAAGGTGCGCGCGGTCAAGCACCATCCGGCCTTGCCGCATTGCGACATTGCCGATTTCATGGACGAGCTATCGCAGCGCACTGGCGTCGCGGCGCGTGCCTTGGGCTTCACGATTTTGACGGCGTCACGCTCTGGCGAGACGCGTGGCATGACATGGGGCGAGATTGACCTCGAAAACGGTCTTTGGGTCATACCGGCAAGTCGGATGAAAGCGGGCAAGGAACACCGCGTGCCATTGAGCAAAGGCGCGGTAGCATTGCTTGGCACCCGTCAGGACGATGCTGAATTGGTATTCGGAAGCGACGCCAAACCGGGAAAGCCCATTTCCGACATGAGCATGACCGCCGTTTTGCGGCGCATGGGGCGCGATGGGATCACAGTACATGGTTTCCGATCCACCTTCCGAGATTGGGCCGGCGAAACAACCGGATTTCCTCGCGAGGTGATCGAGGCGGCGCTAGCGCATGGGATCAAAGACAAAGCCGAAGCGGCTTATGCGCGGTCTGATCTTTTTGAAAAGCGGCGAAACTTGATGGAAACTTGGACTATGGTTGCAACATCCCGACAAAGGGGTTCCAAGATCGTCTCGTTCTCAAAAAAAATATCAAGTTAGACAACTCACCGCGCCCCGTTCCACTGCAGCAGTGCCTCAGCTTGACTCAAGACAGTATTGATCGCGACGGGAGCTAAGTCCGGTGGATAACCGTATTTCTTCAAGATACGTCGCACGAGCACACGCAGCTTTGCTCGGGCGCTTTCTTTTCTATGCCAGTCCACCGTGACGTTCTTCTGCAATTGTTCGACAAGAACATGCGCAATTTTTCGCAGTTCTTCATTACCCATAGCTTCGACTGCACTTTGGTTCTGGGAAAGCGCATCATAGAAGGCAAGTTCCTCTTCTCCTAAGCCAAGATCATCGCCCCGTTGGACTGAGCTTTTCAAGTCCTTCGCCATCTTGATCAGTTCTTGGATCATCTCGAGGCTTGTTATCGCGTTCGCGTGATACCTCGCGACAACGGCTTCGAGGCGCTCGGAGAATGCTTTCGCCTCGACGACGTTACGCTTTTGTCGGGATTTAATTTCGCCCGACAGCAATTTACGCAATGCTTCAAGTGCCAGATTTTTTTGTTCCATTTCTAGAACTTCGGACAAAAAATCATCCGACAAGACCGAAATTTCTGGTGTCTTTATCCCGGCGGCGGCCAGTACATCGATGATGCTGGCTTCGGCTATAGCCTCTGCAATCAGTTGCCCGACAGCAAACTCCTTGTCCCGTTTGCTCAAGCCCGATCTGGGGGCGGATTTTACCAATGCCGCCCGTACTGCCTGAAAGAATCCGACATCCTTTTTGACGCTCTGCGCGTAATCGCTTGCGGCTGCCAACGAAAATGCCTTGGACAAGTTGGAGATCAGATCGGAAAAGAAGTTTCTTTCCTTGTCTTTTGCCTTCTCATCATTTTCCTTATCCGCCCGTTCCTTTTGGACATTTAGCGTCCATTCAATCGCCCCTGCTAGGGCCTGCAGTCTCTCTTGCGGCGCGCCATCAATACCTGGTTGATAGTTGAAACCTGCAAAGAAGTCTCGACATCTCTCAACCAACTCTTGAAGTGCTGCTACGGCTTCTTCTTCATCGATTCCCGTCTGATCGCGGTCTGTGGCGGTGTAATTCTGAAGCGCCTTCTTCAGGTTTTGACCGATCCCGATGTAGTCAACCACCAATCCGCCGGGTTTGTCCTTGAAAACCCTATTGACCCGCGCAATCGCCTGCATGAGGCCATGGCCGCGCATCGGCTTGTCGATATACATCGTGTGCATACTGGGTGCGTCAAACCCGGTCAGCCACATATCACGCACCAGAACCAATTTGAGCGGATCATTAGGATCGCGCGCTCTCTTTGCCAACTGATCGCGGCGCGTCTTGTTTCCTATGTGCTGTTGCCAGTCGAGCGGGTCTGATGCAGAGCCGGTCATCACGACCTTGACCGCGCCCTCCGTATCGTTCTCCGAGTGCCAATCAGGACGCAAGGCAACGATCCTGGTGTAGAGGTCCACGCAGATCGCGCGGCTCATGCAAACCACCATGCCTTTCCCGGCTAGAGCCTCCTGTCGGTGTTCGAAGTGTTCGACGATATCCTGAGCAATCTTATCGAGCCTGGGTGGCGCGCCAACCAAACGCTCAACACTGCTCCAGCTTGCCTTTGCACGCTCTTGTTCGGAGAGGCTTTCATCGTCGAACAATGCGTCTATAGCTGCATCGATTTCGGGCAGTTTTTCTTGCTCAAGCTCGACACGGGCCAAGCGGCTTTCATAGTAGATCGGCACGGTCGCCTTATCTTCGACCGCTCGGCTGATGTCGTAGATATCGACATACTCGCCAAACACCGCTGGAGTGTTCACATCGGCGGCTTCAATCGGCGTTCCCGTAAAGCCCGCAAAAGACGCGTTCGGCAATGCCTGCCGGAGATAGTGCGCATAGCCATAGCGCCGCGCACCTGTGGACCTGTTCAGCTTGGCGTCAAAGCCATACTGGCTTCGGTGTGCCTCGTCCGCAATGACGATGATGTTCTTGCGATCCGAGAGCATGGGGAAGTCCTCTTCCCCGCCCATCGGCGAAAACTTCTGAAGCGTGGAAAAGATCACGCCACCCGATTTCCGTTCCAGCTTCTCGCGCAGATCTTCGCGGTCTGTGATCTGCTCCGGGGTTTGCCGAATTAGGTCACGGCACAAGGAAAACGTTCCGTAAAGCTGATCGTCTAGATCGTTCCTGTCCGTCACCACCAGAATTGTCGGGTTCTGCAATTCCGGCGCACGCACCAGAAGGCCCGCGAAGAACGCCATCAGAAAGCTCTTGCCCGATCCTTGGGTGTGCCAGATTACCCCGACCTTGCGGTCGCCACCCTCGCCCGCCGCATCCACCGCGCTGGTCAGCGCTTTGCGCGCCCCATGGAACTGATGATAACCGGCGATAATCTTGAAGACACCGTCGCCCTTGTCGCCGAAAACGGTGAAATCCCGGATCAGTTGCAACAGATACTCAGGCTCCATCATGCCGCGCAGCAGCGTTTCCATCTCCTTCGGACCTTCGGGCGTGAAATCGTCCTGCGCGCCCGTCACGGTCCTCCAGGGCATGAACCGGTCCTCTTCGGCGCTCAGAGACCCAACACGCGCCAACAGCCCGTCAGTTGTGATCAGTGCGGCATTGGTGCGAAAGAGCGAGGGGATTTGTTCCTTGTAGGTCCGGAGCTGGTTGAACGCGCCCTCAACAGTCGCAGTCTCGCTCGCGGCGTTCTTCAATTCGATCACCACCAGCGGCAGCCCATTGACGAAAGCCACCACATCCGGGCGGCGATTGCGGCCCGCCTCGACCACCGTGAACTGGTTTGTCACCATCAGGTCGTTGTTCGCGGGGTGGGCAAAGTCGATCAGCCGCACCTTGTCGCCTTTGATCGAGCCATCGGGGCGGCGGTATTCCACGTCGATGCCATCGACCAGCAGCCGGTGAATGCGCCGGTTTTCCTCGATCAGAGAGGGCGTTTCGGTGATCTGCACCTGTTTTAGCGCGGTCTGCAACGTGTCATCCGGGATACCGGGGTTGAGCCGCTTTGCTGCTTCCTCCAGCAGCCCCGGCAAGAGCGTGTCGGCATTCGACACCCGCCGCCTGTCTGGTCCGTCAGGAGCAATCGAGATCGGGTCTTCATATCGCCAGCCGAGGTCTTGCAGGATGCCAAGCGCGACTTGTTCGACGAGGTCTTCGGTGAAGCTCATGGCTCTAGCCCCCCTTCTGCTAGGGTCACAAGCAGGGCTTCCAAGGCATCGCTCTGGTCTAGATGATCGCTATCTTCAAACCAGATCGGCGTGATGTTCGCCTTGCCAAGCTCAATCCTCCGAGCTTCCCTGTCCGTTTTTTCGTAGAGTGGCAAGAATGCAAAGTGCTGTGGATAGGCCACGCCAGCCGCCTGCTTGAGTTCGGCAATAGCTTGAACCGTGCGATCAACCCCAAGGCTGCAACCCAGGAACAGCAAATGCCGATTGCCCATGAGCCGGTCAAGCACGGTCTTCAGCGTGATATCGTTTGCGTAGGTATGTTCATATTCTTGACGGGTTATGACACGGTCGCCATTCTCATCTGCAGTGCCGTGCAACTTGAACAGCTTGTTTTCATCTGGGTTGATGAAACCCTGCTGTTGCTTCAGGCGCTGCCCCCAAACCCGATCAGAGAACGGGTTAGCTCCTTCGATGTACACACGCTCAAGGACCTTATCCAAGTTTGTCGTGATACAACCGGAGCCAAAGCACATCGGCAAGAGTCGGACAGGGCCTTCGAGGGCGAATCCATTTCGACCCAAATGCGCGTCTATGTCGTGGTGAAGGGCATTGACTCCGAGAGTGTCGCATATGTCCTGCGCAGCTTCTTCGTATGCCGATGCTTCAAGATGCTCTTCTGTCCGCGCTAGAAGCGCCGGGCTATCGACGCATAAATCCCCCAGAAGCTGCCTCCAGCCCTTGAACCCGGAAGGTATCGACATTCCTGCCCCGACAAATGGCATCACGCGGCCATGAACCTGTTTCTCGCAAAGCCACTGGAACCGCTCAACGCAACCAGTAGCTGCCAGCATCTCGCGCGTCCTCTGTTTGGCTTCGGCGATCTTCTCCTGCACGTTCTGATCGACGTGAGCGTTGAAATCGGGCTGGTCCATGTTTTCAAACACATGAGAGTTCGGCCAAACGCGCCCTGCGACAGATACCTCACCCTCGGCGTCCATTTCGTCACGGATTCGTTGTTCGAAATAGGCTCTCAACTTTCTGCCTCCGCGCCTTTCAGGCGGATCTCGCCGGCCATGAGTTTGGGGAGAAGGAGGTCGCGGAGGGCGGCGAGGGTTTGGTTTTCTTTCTGGTTTGCAGTCAATTTTTTGACAAACACCCCGGCAATGCTTTCATAGGCCGCCATCAGGTTGCTTGAAGGCACGCAGATTTTTATGCCTTTTAGGTGCGAAGAAGGACGCGCGATGGAAGGGACCCCAACTTGAGAGGCGTTCGCCAGTAGTTCGTGTTGACCCTCCGATGTCTTAAAGAACATCAACAAGAACAGCGGAGAGACCTTTGATTTATCTGGTCTCAGGTAGAATTGCCGTTGCGATATGACAAAGCGTTCATATTCCGCGCCTGGGCCTATCATTGAAACTTGTCCGATCGTTCCAGCGTGCGTAAAAATTATATCGCCCTCAAACACATTCGAGTTCTTCAGCCGATCCGCATGTTCCTCAGTGACGAACTTATGTTCGCCGTGTTTCATCAAGGTGCCATGCAAATGGTGACCGCTGATAATCGGGACGCCAGCATCAACGAAGGTTGAGACTTTAATATTGGACCCAAACGGCCCCATTGCGATTTTCGATGCTACCTCTTCGCTGCGGGTTTTTACCCACCCGTCCGGCAAGCCATCTTCTCCGAGTTTGGCGGGAAACAGCGGGGCGAGGGTGGTGGCTTTTTCGGGGGGGAAGGCGTGACCCATGATGGCGGCAGGGTCGGTGGTGCCTTCCATCTGGCGGCGGGTGGGGCCGAAATCGACGAACCAATCCCGAAACAGCGCCCGCGCCAGCTCTTCCAACGTCTCATTCATCCGCCGGTTCAGTTCGATTTTGTCGTCGAGAGATGCCAAAACCTCTCCCAGTGATGCTCTTTCGTTCTCCGCCAGGTCGGGTAGCTCAAAACCCGCCAAGGTCTGCCAAGTTACTCGCTGCCGTCCGGATGTGCCCTCCATCCCCTTTTCAGCAAAGCTGCGAAATTTAGGATAGCGGCTAAGATAATATGCGAATTGTTCATCGCTTTTTTTTCGAGCTCGAAACACAATGAACTCAGTAGACCCTTGCCCAACAGCTTCCGAAGGCAGGCCAGCAACAACCCCCCCCTTTCCATTTTCGAGACATGGTGTAATTCGAGCAAACAGTGTGTCACCGTTTTGAAATTTAGCACCCGAACCGGTGACTTCGCGTTGTCCCACCTCAGCGATGAATTTCTCATTTGTCGGCAATGCCGCCATCTCAATAAACGGGGCAAGCGCTCCCTTCTTCAGTGTCAGTCTGGGGTTGAGCTCGATAACGTCTTGCAGCTTCATATTTCGACACGCTGCAACTGTTCTTTGATGTTTGCTTCTATTTCCGCGCCTTCCGCAAAAAGGACCTGCAAACTGGCGTTCAGCATGGAAAACTTCTCCTCAAATGACACACCATCATCTTCAACATCCACTGCTCCGACATACCGCCCCGGCGTCAGCACGTGGTCGAACTTGCGGATGGTCTCCAGCCCTTCGGACTTGCAGAAGCCCGGCGTGTCGGCGTAGGCCTCCCAGCCTTTCTCCTCCAACGTCTCGGGTTTGGCCCGCCAGCGGCGGTAGGTGCCTGCGATCTGCTCGATGTCCTCATCCGAGAACTCGCGCCGCACCCGGTCCACCATGTGGCCCTTATCGCGGGCGTCGATGAACAGCACCTCTCCGCGCCGGTCCCGGAACCCGTTGGCCGATTTGTCCCGGCTCAAAATCCACAGGCAGACAGGAATTTGCGTGGAATAGAACAATTGCCCCGGCATGGCGACCATGCAATCGACGCGGTCTTCCTCGATCAGGCGTTTCCTGATCTCGCCCTCGCCGCTGGTTTGCGACGACATGGACCCATTGGCCAGCACCACCCCGGCATGGCCGCGCGGAGCAAGGTGATGGATGATGTGCTGTATCCAGGCAAAGTTGGCGTTGCCCTTGGGCGGGATGCCGTATTGCCAGCGGTCATCCTCGATCAGCCGCTCGCCGCCCCAGTCGGAGATGTTGAAGGGCGGGTTGGCGAGGATGTAGTCGGCCTTCAGCCCCGGATGCGCGTCCTTGTGAAAGCTGCCCGCGCTGTCCCACGCGATGTCCGCATCAATGCCATGCACGGCAAGGTTCATCTTGGCGAGACGCCAAGTGGTGTGGTTGATTTCCTGCCCATAGACGGCAAGGTTCAGCGGGTTGCCGCCGTGTTCCTCAATGAATTTCTCGGACTGAATGAACATGCCGCCCGATCCGCAGCAGGGGTCATATACGCGGCCCTGGTAGGGTTCGAGCATTTCGACAAGGGTGCGGACGACCGAACGGGGCGTGAAGAACTCGCCGCCGCGCTTGCCTTCTGCGCTGGCAAAGCCCGAGATGAAGTATTCATAGACCCGGCCCAACAGGTCACGCGCCCGGTCGGTGCTGTCGTGCATCTTAATGTTGGAGAAGAGGTCCACCAGCTCGCCCAGCATGGTCTTGTCGAGCGTGGGGCGCGCGTAATTCTTGGGCAGAACACCCTTGAGAGTTTCGTTGGTCGGTTCTGCTTCGATGGCCTCCATCGCGTCGTCGATGATCTTGCCGATGTTCTCGGAACGGGCGTTTTTCTGGATATGCGACCAGCGGGCGGCCTCCGGCACCCAGAAGACGTTTTCGGCCAGATATTCTTCGGGGTCTTCGGGATCGGCCAATTCGTCTTCGGCAAGCTGATCGTGCATCGCCTGGAACGCTTCGGAGATGTATTTGAGAAAGATCATGCCAAGTGCGACATGCTTATATTCGGAGGGTTCAAGTCCGCCGCGCATCTTGTCCGCCGCCTTAAATAGGTCAGCAGCAAAATCGAGGTCAGCTTTGCGAGTGTCTTTGGCCATGCAATCTGCATCTTTCGGAAATATCGGTAATAGTGAAAGGCGTAGCAGACCCAAATGTGGCTTCACAATGGTTAATGCAGCCTCCGGGTGGCGTTATCTGAACAAAAACAACTTGCGCGGAACGCCAGCGGACACCATATTTTCGCTGAAGATACTTCTAGGGGCACCAAATATGGCATCCTTTAGCGGCTTTATTCGCAAGTCTCCATCGCACCGCCTTCGGCTTTACCTTGAGGCGCGGGGTATCGATGCGCCTGAAGACTTCGATTGGACAAGCGAGGGACGCGGCACGGCTTTGGTGCGGTCCATCGAAGGCTTGCTTGAGGGTCTCCTTGACCACCAGCAAGACGCCGTGAAAGCGGAGTTCGAGCTTTTGGCTAGCCTTTCAGATGATAACGGCATGACTGGCGCGGTACAGGTTTGCGCGGGGCAAGGCATTGATCTTGAGGGCCTTGAAGGCGTGCAGGACGTGCTCCTGATGCTGGCCACCCACCATCCCCGGATGCTCGATCGCGTCAATGTTCAAGCCTCTCTGCTGCGGCGGCACGGCGGAAAACAATGGGCGCGATTTCAGTTTCCGGATGATGGCAAGCCTTGGGTCCTCGACCAAGAAAGCGCCCGCGAAGGTTTCCTCAAAGACACCGTTGAAATCCTTGAATTGCCCGATCACCGAAAGCGAGAAGCCGATTGGTACCATTCGATCCGCGTTCATCCTGTGACAGGGGAAAAAACAAAACTTACCCAGGCCACGATTTACATCGAAGAGCACGCGCAAAGTGAACTAGCGTTTGGCGAGGAAAGCCTTGAACGGCAAACCGTTCAAAGAGTCCTGGAAGTGGGCCTTGCCTGTGATCCAGACGAACGAATTGTCGAGATTTGCGCAAAGGGCGGCAAGAAATTACGCGACAAGTACCTCCAATCCTTTTCCGCACAATTCGCGCCGCAGTCCGAAGCTCCTGTCGAAATCCCGCGCCGGGATGTGCGGCTGAACACGCTGAGTAAAGCGCCGGAATTTCAGACCGAACCTGCCGATGGGATTGAGCAGGTAGAGGTATCGTCTCTCTCATTCCGCTCTTCCGATGGCGCGTTTGTTCGAGTTGAGAAGAGGGCCAAAGACGAGACGTTGTATCAGTTCCTTGAGCGCCGATTTGGTTTGGTATCGCCTCTGCAGGCCGGAGGTTGGCAAATTCTAGCCGCAACTCTGCGCATCGTCTTGGCCACACCCGAGGGCAAACAATCGCGCACATTGACCGTAACCCTGAGCACGCCCAATACCACGACCTTGCCAAACAAGACTGAAAAGGATCGGCAGTTCGTCTATGATCTGTTGGAGCGTTGGCACCTGCTGGCCCCGCCGCCGACCGGGGCCGATCTGTTCGAGGTCATTGAGTGAATGCGCTCTCGCTATTGTGCGAAATCATCGCTCAAGGCGGCAAAATGTCCGAAGCGTTCTACGTGGACAACCAAGACTTTGCGGCGCTGCGACTTCATGGGTATCTATGCGAATCCGGTGTTGTGGCCTCCGTGGTGTGCAACGAATGCGACGACGCACACGCTGCTCCAGTAGTGTTCGCGGACGGGCGATATGGGCACTACTGCTCGGACCGAGGATTTGTCGCGTTAGAGCGCACAGAACTGAAAGCCGTGCATCCTAAAATAGCAAAGTTGATCGACCGATTGGCCGAGGCCTTGGATTGTAAACGGCGAAAGGGGACCGCGCTTCATGGTCAAACCTGGCGCATCGGAGCGGTTGAGACAAATGCTGGTGCGACCATGCTCTATTTTCATCCACGCCTCCAAGACGAGTGCGATGCGCGCGACCTCGAACATTCGCTGAGCCGCGAGGTCCGGTCAGACTGGAGACTGATCGTAACGGCAACGGGGACTCTATCGCCTTTAGGGACGAAGGCGGTGCAGCTCGATGATCTGGCCGAGCTAGACCACGAAACCGGAGATTTGCGCGTTCTGTCCCAGCCAGCCGAGCTGCTCGCGGTACCACGCAAGAATAAGGGCGGGCGGCCAAGCGAACATGGTCCAGCCATGGCAGCGATCATCTCCGGAAGGGTTCAATCCGGAGCAGCGCTTGACGGTATCAATTCAGAAGCCAAAGCGGTTATCGCGGAGTTTACGGCTACCCACCCCGGAATACCCGCGCCTTCTCTGTCGACGGTCAAGCGACATCTCGGAAAGCCTAAAATTGGGTCATAACTGGTTCAAAACCTCACCTATTTTTTGAACCATCATTCATCCGGCACCGTGTGCTCATACTCGAACACAGGAGAATGAGCCATGACGGACGCAACTGAACTTCTCAACCAATCCCTGCAAATCCTCGCAGTGTCGCCGAACGAAGCGGCGCGCCTGTGCAGCGTCGGGCGCACCACGCTCTATGCTGCTATGTCGTCAGGTGACCTTAGAAGCGTAAAGATCGGCACGCGCCGCCTGATCACCCTCGAAGCGTTGCGCGGCTGGTTGAAGCGCAACGAAACCCCGGCGGGGGAGTGAGGCACAGATGCCTAAGCAAGCGCGCCTAAGTGGGATCAAGGCATTCCGCTGCTACACCATCGAGGAGGCGGCGGAGGTATCCGGCGTCTCTGCCCGCACGATCCGGAATTGGGCATCGGACGGGCTGCGCGTCATGGACGGCATGCGTCCAGCTCTGATCCGGGGCGACGCGTTGCGTGAATACATCAAGACGAAACGTGAGAGCCGGTCGGTCAAGACCCGGATCGATACATTCTACTGCGTGCGATGTCGGAAGGAGCGGAGCGCGGCAGAAGGGCTCGCAGACTGCGAGATCAAAGGCGGGCGTGCCAAGCTAACCGCCCTATGCGAGGCCTGCGAAACGGTCGTCTCCAAGCCGGTCGCCATGGCCCGCATCCCTGAAATTGCCTGGACCCTCGACCTCAAAATTACGCGGCAATAGCGAACATTAAGGTGGTGCGCAGACCTCCCCCTGTTTTTCCTCTTTCCGGCCTCCCCGGTCGGCACCCAATCGTCCCCTCAGATAAGCGTCAAACAGGAGGTCACTATGACCAAAATTCCAAATGAGAGAAACGAGCGCCTCAAGCTCGATTTCTCAAACTACCGCAAGTATGCGCGCCAGCTTTCCGACAAGTCACTTGACCGGGAACTCGCGGCGTTGGAGCGTTTCGATGCCTGGAACAGGCGCGAAGATTTTCGCAAATTTCACATCAAATGGGCGATGAGCTTTCGCGCGCACCTGGAACAGGCCAAAGGTGCAACCGGCAAGCCATTGAGCAAATCCACCGTTCGCGCGATCTTGGCGACCCTACGCGAGTTCACGCTATGGCTTTCCCAGCAAGATGGCTTTCGCAGCCGGATCAGAGCTTCGGACGCCGACTACTTCAACCTTTCTCGCCGTGACGAAGCCGAAGCCCGTGCCGCACCCACGCGGCCCGCGCCCAGCGTAAAACAGGCCAAGCGGGCGCACACGATGATGCCCGCTGCAACTCCCCGCGAAATGCGCGACAAGGCGGTTTTTGCGCTCTTGTGTCTCACCGGCATTCGGGTTGGGGCGCTGATCTCTCTGCGTCTCAAGCATGTCGATCTGGAAGAGAAATCCGTGACCCAGAACCCGCGTGAGGTGGCGACCAAGTTCGGCAAAAGCATCGACACCTTCTTTGCCCGTGGCTTCCCCGAAGCCGAATCCGCGCTCCGCGCTTGGATCACATATCTCGAAGACGTCGAATTATACGGCCCTGACGATCCGCTATTCCCAGCGACCGCCATCGCGCCAAACTCCAACACCGGATTTACCGCCGAGGGGTTCGAGCGCCGGGCCTGGAAAAGCACCGAACCGGTTCGCAAGATCGTCAATGGCGCTTTCGCCAGCGCGAACCTGCAAGCCTTCGGTCCGCACGCGTTCCGCCACATGCTCGCACGCCACGCTGCCAAGACCTGCACCTCCGTCGCGGAGATTGTCGCGACATCCCAGAACCTCGGACATACGGATGTTTTGACCACGCTCCGCAGCTACGGCCAGATCAGCCGCGAAAGGCAACGTGAACTTATAACGGGCGAGTCAGAGGATAGTGTCTTAGACGACTGAATTTCCGAGCACCGCAATCTAACGCGCGCCGTGGGAATAAGTGTGGGAACGATCTGCGATTATTCGTATTTTACTCAGCAAAAACAGCACATTACGCGGTTAATGTGGCGGAGACGAAGGGATTCGAACCCTCGAGACCCTTCCGGGCCTACTCCCTTAGCAGGGGAGCGCCTTCGACCACTCGGCCACGTCTCCGCCGACCCGTTTAGAGAGGGTCCACGCTGGAAACAAGGCGAAAATTCAGAGGTCGAGGCCGTTTTCAGAAATTTTCTGCGGAAGCTTCACCGACGGTCCGTCGCGGCTATTCAAGCAGTCGAAGCGCACACGGAAGAACCGACGTGCGCCTAGTGCGGACCTCGGGCACATGGGCGGTCTAACCGCCGTGACAGGACGGCGGGCGTCGTGCCTGCGACGACACCGGCGTCTCGGACAGGGATGCTCGGAACCTTGCATCGCGCAGGCAAGGAACGTTTCCGTGTCGGTCACCCGGGAGGCCCGAGACCAGACCGCGCCCGATCCTGTGAGCCAGCAGCGACCACGCCCGCGCCAGTTGTGGCGGCAGCTCTTGCTCCAGAACCGTATCGAACAGCGATAGCCAGATCGGGAAATGCGCGGCTTTTACGTTGCCGGCCGCATGATGGGCCTGCATCGGGTTCCCGTCAAAACATCGCTGCAAAAGCAGGGCATTACGCCAGAACAAGCCGACCTTCACCTCATGCGCGGGCCAGTAGCTGACATGTGCGGCGAAAATCGGCCCAAGCGATGGATGCGCGCGGACGTGGTCGTAGAACCGCGTCACGACCCGGTCGATCTGGTGTTCGGTGACGGGAATGCGCGGAGGCAGGCTCATACCACGACCATCGGCAGGATGATGAGGGCAAGCACCAGATAAACAATAGTATTGATCATCCACCGGATCAGCCCCGCGTCGCCGTCGGGATCAATCCCTAACAGTTGGCACACTTTGGTGCCCGGCCAGAGAAACGCTTTGAACAGTATCATCGGGATCGCTCCTTAATTCGGCATTATCCATACCTAATTAACTAACGCTTCCAATTGCGCATTGTAAATGCTAAATATCTCCCATGCAGTTGGACAAGTTCACGGACTATGCCCTCAGGGTGTTGATGACGCTGGCGGTCCGCGCCCCGGCGCGCGTGCCCACGTCCGAGATCGCGAGCCTTTTCGGGCTCTCGGAAAACCATCTCTCCAAGGTCGCGACCCGATTGGCGCGGGACGGTTTCGTCGCGTCAGAGCGGGGGCGCCACGGCGGATTGACCCTCGCCCGCCCGGCCGAGCAAATCTCCATCGGGGCTGTGGTGCGCGCGATGAAACGTGGCGACCCGGTGGTCGAGTGTTTCGGCGCCAACAGAAGCTGCCTCATATTGCCAGTGTGCGGGCTGCGCTCGCCTTTGGCCGAAGCGCAGGAAGCCTTCTTCGCAACGCTGGACGGATATACCTTGGCGGACGTGACGCATCCCCGAAAGCCGTTGGCGTCGGTCCTTCAAGCCTGACGACGGCATTTTTCGCGCACGCCGCTCCGTTTGCGCTAGTGGCGAGAATCCGCCGGAACCGGCCGACCGCGCGGCGCCCGACGCTGTGACGTAGCGGCAACTGCATTGTCGCTCCGCGGCAGTGAACATATCATGAACAACATGACGCCAGATTTGAAAAACAAGCTCGCCATCCTCAGCGATGCAGCAAAGTACGACGCCTCGTGTGCGTCCAGTGGCTCCAGCAAGCGCGACTCGCGCGATGGCAAGGGCCTGGGCTCGAACGAGGGGACCGGGATCTGCCACGCCTATGCGCCTGACGGGCGGTGCATCAGCCTTCTTAAGATCCTGATGACCAACTTTTGCATCTACGATTGTGCCTATTGCGTGAACCGGGTGTCGTCGAACGTCGACCGGGCGCGGTTCTCGGTGGACGAGGTGATCAACCTCACGATCGAGTTCTATCGGCGCAATTATATCGAGGGCCTGTTCCTGAGCTCGGGCATCATCCGGTCGCCGGACGCCACTATGTCGGACATGGTGCGGATTGCCCGCTCGCTGCGCCACGACCATAACTTTCGCGGGTATATCCACCTCAAGACCATCCCCGACGCCGCGCCCGAGCTGATCGAAGAGGCGGGGCTGCTTGCCGACCGGCTGTCGATCAACGTCGAGCTGCCGACCGACGACAGCGTCCGCGCCTATGCCCCCGAAAAGAACCCCGCCCAGATCCGGCAGGTGATGGCCGGGGTGCGCCAGAAACAGCAGGAACGCGCCGAGCGCTCCCATACCGGGCGGCTGCCCGCGCGGTTCGCGCCCGCCGGCCAGTCCACCCAGATGATCGTGGGGGCGGACGGCGCCAATGACAGCGCCATTCTGGGCAACGCCACGCGGCTTTATTCCAGCTACAAGCTGAAGCGCGTGTATTATTCAGCGTTTTCGCCCATTCCCGACAGCTCCAGCGCCCTGCCGCTGATCAGCCCGCCGTTGCAACGTGAACACCGCCTTTACCAAGCCGACTGGCTGCTGCGTTTCTATGGCTTCGGCGTCGACGAGATCACTCAGGCCAGCGCCGATGGCAATCTTGATCTTGAGATCGACCCCAAGCTTGCGTGGGCGCTGGCGCATCGTGGCCTCTTCCCCGTGGACGTGAACCTGGCCGATCGCGAAACCCTGCTGCGGGTGCCCGGATTTGGCGCAAAGACGGTCGCGCGGATCCTGTCCACCCGCGCCCATCGCTGGCTGAGGTATGATGATTTGCGGCGGATGGGCGCCTTGATGAAGAAGGCCCGCGCCTTTGTTGTGCTGACGGATTGGACCCCCGGCGCGCTGACCGACAGCGCCAACCTCAGGGCGCGATTTGCGCCGCCTCCGCAACAGCTTAGCTTGTTCTGACGGGGTGGTATGCAGCTGATCCGCTTGCCAGAACTGGGAACCGCCGAGGCATGGCGTACGGCTGCGCGGGCTCTGGTGCAACGGGGCGTTCGGCCCGATCAGGTTTTGTGGCAGCATGGCACGCCCGCGTCGGGCGATCTCTTTACACAGCGCGACAGCGAGGCCGAGCGGGATGCGGTGCGGGCGTCCGAGCCTGACAGAAGCGGGGCGGCACTCAACGTGCCGCGCGGTTTCGTTGCGCTGGCCGACGAGGCAATCTGCCATTCGGACCCGGAGCGTTTTGGCCTGCTTTATGCAATCCTGTGCCGGCTCGTCCGTACGCCGGCACTGCTGACTGATCGCGCCGATCCGCAGATTGACAGGCTGAACCAGCTGGCGAAATCGGTCCGGCGCGATATGCACAAGATGAAAGCATTCGTACGGTTTCGCGACATCGGCGCCGAAGGCGAGGCACGCCGGAGATTTGTCAGCTGGTTCGAGCCCGAGCATCATATTGTCGAGGCCACTGCCCCGTTCTTCGCCCGCCGGTTTGCCGACATGGACTGGGCGATTCTGACGCCGAAGGGCTGTGCCCATTTCGATCAGGCCGGACTTCGGTTTGGGGGGCCTGCCGAGCGGCCTCATCTGCCCGACGACGCCGCGGAAGAGCTTTGGACCACCTACTTCCGTAACATCTTCAATCCGGCGCGTTTGAAGATAAAGGCGATGCAATCCGAGATGCCGCGCAAATATTGGAAGAACATGCCCGAAGCCGCCGCCATTCCCGACATGATCGCGGGCGCCGAGGCCCGGGTGCGAAAGATGCAGGCGGCAGCCCCGACCCTGCCCCCGCTGCGCGCCGAGAAAATCCTCGCCAGAGCCGCCGCGACGCGTGCGCCGAAGGCCGCGCCCGGCACCATCGACGCGATCACGGACGGCGCCAACGGCTGTCGGCGTTGTCCATTGCACGCGCAGGCCACTCAGGCGGTCCCGGGCGAGGGCCCCTTGGACGCCGCGCTTATGATCGTTGGCGAGCAGCCGGGCGATCAAGAGGACCTTGCCGGCAGGCCCTTCGTCGGTCCCGCCGGTCGACTGTTCGACGAAGCCGCCGACCGGGCGGGATTGGACCGCGAGGCGGCGTTCGTCACCAATGCCGTCAAGCATTTCAAATTCACTCCGCGCGGCAAACGGCGAATTCACCAGCGCCCGGACCGCGACGAGATCTCGGCCTGCCGCTGGTGGCTGGATGCCGAGCGGCAGCTGATCAAGCCCAGGTTGATCCTTGGTCTTGGCGCCACCGCCGCACTTGCGCTGACCGGCAACGGGGACCGCATTCAGTCACGGCGCGGCCAATTGGAAAGCACCGGCGACGGCACGCCGGTCTTTTTGACCGTCCACCCGGCCTTCCTGTTGCGTCTGCCCGACCGGTCCGAGCGTGCCCGGCAGTTGGATCTGTTCGTCGATGATCTACGCGCCGCGAATGCAGAGCTTGCCGCCAGAATCGATGGCGACGTCCGACCCCGGATTCGGTAGCCGGTCAAAGGACCGCGCGGCTTCGAGCGATAATTTCTACATCATCAAAATAGCCCCTTTTCGAAGGATAAGACGTCTCAAAACGTAATCGTGACGTGTTTCCAAATCGTTACGCGGATGTCCTTTTGGTTCCCTTGAAGTTGGCCCGCAAGCGGAACGTTGCCGATGTGCCGCAATCCTAAGTTGAGTGGGGTGTTTGGTTAAACTTTCGGTGCCACAAATTCCGGAGCCGCGACCATAATTCAGGACGATCCGCCACCACGACCCCTACAGGCAATAACAACAAAAGGACCTTCGAGCATGAAGACCGCATCCCTTTTAATATTGCTCGCCGTCGGCAGCGCGATGGGCGCACCCGCCGTTGCCGGCACGACCGGACCCGGCTTTGCCAAGACCTGTCAGCATTACGAAAAACGCATTCAGGACAGCAGCGAAGCCCCCCGTTATATCTCGGCGCTGGCCGATAGCTGCGCCGTGGCGCTGGCGCAGCTTGCCGCCAAGCCGGACGGCCCGGCGCCCGCCAAGACCCCGCTGGTCACCGTTCGTGCCAGAGTGTTCCTTGAGCGACTGACATTGCTGCGCCGCACGGTAACGGCGATCAATATCAATCGCTTCATCAGCAATCGCACAGCCACCACCGCTGTCGTTGCCTTCAGCCCCGTCTCTAAAACCGGCGAGTATCTGATCGCACGCCGTCTGGGCGCGCTGGCGGCCCACCGCGCGTTCGAAGCGCAGGCCAATTTCAAACTGTCGGCCAAGTAATAGCCCGGCAGCGGGGCGCCACCCATTGGGCGGTGGCCAAGCGTGAAAGCACCGCATCTGTCACAGCTGCGGTGCCGGGCGCCCCTCCACGCGGCACTGATCCGGCGCGTGACGGCGATGCCGAAACCCGCCCGAGGGCTCAGGCGTTGAAGAGGAAATGCAAAACGTCGCCATCCTTGACGACGTAACTCTTACCCTCGACCCGAAGCTTGCCGGCGTCCTTGGACCCCTGCTCGCCGTTGTTCGCGATGTAATCATCATAGGCGATGGTCTCGGCGCGGATAAAACCACGCTCGAAATCGCCGTGGATGACCCCGGCGGCCTTGGGTGCCGAGCAGCCGGCGGGGATGGTCCAGGCCCGGGCCTCTTTCGGGCCGACTGTGAAATAGGTTTGCAATTCCAACAACTCATGGCCCGCGCGGATCAACCGGTCCAGACCGGCCTCTTCCAGACCAAGCTCGTCCAGAAACTCCTTGGCCTCGTCGGGCTCGAGCTGGCTGATCTCTTCCTCGATGGCGGCTGAGATCACCACATAGGCGGCCCCCTGCGCCTTGGCCATCTCGGCCACGCGCTGGGTCTGGGCGTTGCCGTCGGCTGCGCTTTCCTCTTCGACGTTGCAAACGAAGAGGACCGGCTTGGCGGTCAGCAACTGCAACATCTGCCAAGCTTTCTGGTCGTCGGGATCAACCTCGACCGACCGGGCGGGGCGTCCGTCTTCCAGCGCCGTCAGAGCCTGACGCAGCAGACGGTCCTGCTGCACGGCCTCTTTGTCGTTGCCCTTCAGCTTGCGCTGCAGGTTCTGCAAACGCTTCTCGATTGATTCCATGTCGGCCAGCATCAGCTCGGTCTCGATGGTCTCGGCATCCTCGACCGGATCGACGCGACCGTCGACGTGGGTGATGTCGTCATCCTCGAAACAGCGCAGGACATGGGCGATGGCGTCGCATTCGCGGATGTTGGCCAGAAACTGATTGCCCAGCCCCTCGCCCTTGCTGGCGCCCTTCACCAGCCCGGCGATATCAACAAAGGTCATGCGGGTGGGGATGATCTGCTTGGACTTGGCAATCGCGGCCAGCTTGTCCAGCCGCGCATCCGGCACGGCCACCTCGCCGACGTTGGGCTCGATGGTGCAGAATGGGAAATTGGCCGCCTGCGCCGCCGCCGTGCGCGTCAGCGCGTTGAACAAGGTGGATTTGCCCACATTCGGCAGCCCGACGATCCCGGTCTTGAAACCCATTTGCGCACCCTTTCGTGACAGTCGCCGCCGCTTCTAGTGGCAGCCCCCCGTCGGCGCAAGCCACGGCATGCCCCATTGATTTCCCCGCCCGTTTTCTGCACTACCGGGAAACCGCAGACCAGAGGACGCCGCATGACCCGCATCGACGCCAAATTCGCCGAACTTCGCAAGGCCGGCCGCAAGGCTTTCGTTACCTACGTGATGGCGGGCGACCCCGATTACGACCGGTCGCTGGACGTGGTGCGCGGCCTGCCCGGGGCTGGCGTGGACATCATCGAACTGGGCCTGCCCTTCACCGACCCGATGGCCGACGGCCCCACCATTCAGCTTGCCGGGCAGCGCGCGCTTGAGGCCGGTCAGACGCTGCAAAAGACCCTCGATCTGGCCCGCGCGTTCCGCGAGGACGACGACACCACGCCCATCGTCCTGATGGGCTATTACAACCCGATCTATTCGCGCGGGGTCGAGCGGTTCCTGACCGAAGCCAAGGACGCCGGCATCGACGGGCTGATCGTCGTGGACCTGCCCCCCGAAGAAGATGACGAACTGTGCATCCCCGCCCAGAAGGCCGGGCTGAACTTTATCCGGCTGGCGACCCCCACCACCGACGACAAGCGGTTGCCCAAAGTGCTGACCAACACCAGCGGCTTTGTTTATTATGTCTCGATCACCGGCATCACCGGATCTGCCGCCGCCGAGGCCACCGATGTCGGCCCCGAGGTCGCCCGGATCAAGGCTGCCACCGATCTGCCCGTGATCGTCGGTTTCGGCATCCGCACGCCCGAGGCCAGCCAGCGCATCGCCTCGGTCGCCGACGGGGCCGTGGTCGGCTCTGCAATCGTGGACCGCATCGCCAAGGGCGACAGCGTGGACGATGTTCTGTCCTTCGTGGCCAGCCTGGCCGAGGGCGCGCACCGGGGTTAGGCCCACCGGGGTTAGGACGACACCGGCTAACGCTTGCCTCGCAGGGGCGCGATTGGTAACTCCGACTTACCAAAACCCCATGCAAAGGCCCGGCCCATGCCCGTCATCACCAATATCGAAGACCTCCGGCAGATCTATGAACGGCGCGTCCCGCGCATGTTCTACGATTACACCCAGTCCGGCAGTTGGACCGAGCAGACGTTCCGCGACAACACCAGCGATTTCGACAAGATCCGGTTGCGCCAGCGTGTGGCCGTCAACATGGAAAACCGCAACCTTTCCAGCACCATGATCGGCCAGCCCGTCACCATGCCCGTGGCACTGGCCCCCGTCGGGCTGACCGGCATGCAGCACGCCGACGGCGAGATCAAGGCCGCCCGCGCCGCCGAAAAGTTCGGCGTGCCCTTTACCCTGACCACCATGTCCATCTGCTCGATCGAGGATGTGGCCGAACACACCTCGGACCCTTTCTGGTTTCAGCTTTACGTCATGCGCGATCAGGATTTCGTCAGCCGCATGATTCAGCGGGCCAAGGACGCGGGCTGTTCGGCATTGGTGCTGACGCTGGATCTTCAGATCCTTGGCCAGCGGCACAAGGACCTGAAGAACGGCCTGTCCGCCCCGCCCAAGCTGACCCCCTCCAGCGTGGCCGACATGGCGACCAAATGGTCCTGGGGCATGGGCATGCTGGGCACCAAGCGGCGCTTTTTCGGCAATATCGTCGGCCATGCCAAGGGGGTCGAGGATGCCTCGTCGCTGTCCGCATGGGCGGCCGAGCAGTTCGACCCGCAGCTTGACTGGGACAAGGTCGCCCGGATCAAAGAGGAATGGGGCGGCAAGCTGATCCTCAAGGGCATTCTGGACGCCGAGGATGCCCGGATGGCCGCCAAGGTCGGCGCCGATGCGATCGTGGTCTCGAACCACGGGGGCCGTCAGCTTGACGGGGCCCTCAGCTCGATCCGCGCCCTGCCCGCCATTCTTGACGCCGTGGGCGATCAGGTCGAGGTGCATCTGGACAGCGGCATCCGGTCGGGTCAGGACGTGCTGAAGGCGCTGGCGATGGGCGCCAAGGGCACCTTCATCGGTCGCAGCTATATCTACGGCCTTGGCGCCATGGGTGAAGCCGGCGTCACCCGCGCGCTCGAGATTATCCGCGCCGAGCTGGACACCACCATGGCCCTATGCGGCCGCCGGGACGTGCGCACCCTTGATCGCGACATCCTTCTGATCCCCAAAGGGTTCGAGGGCGACTGGCAGGACTGACCCCTTTAGTGTCGCCAAATATCCCCGCCGGAGGCTGCACCCCCAGACAGGCCGCCCCCGGCAGGGCTGCCCGCGCCTTGCCCCGTCCAGATTGCATCTTTTCAACCCCGCCGTTCTCGCCTATACGCGCGACTTCACGCGGGCATACACCCTTGGAGGATGCCCGATAACCAAGGAGACAGACCCATGGCAGGAGAGATTCCTGATCTCAACGCTACGGTACGGACGGGGACAGGCAAGGGGGCCGCTCGTCAAGCTCGCCGCGAAGGCAACGTACCCGGCATCGTATACGGCGGTGGCACCGACCCCGTCGCGATCAACATTCCCTACAACGCATTGTTCAAGCGGCTGAAGGCCGGTCGGTTCCTGTCGACCCTCTTCAATCTGAAGCTTGAAGGCCACGACGATGTCCGCATCATCTGCCGCAGTGTCCAGCGCGACACCGTCAAGGATCTGCCGACGCATGTGGACTTCATGCGCCTGCGCCGCACCTCGCGGATCAACCTGTTCATCCCCGTCGAGATCGAAGGCGAAGAAGAAGCGCCCGGCATCAAGAAGGGCGGCGTGCTGACCATGGTGCGCCCCGAGATCGAACTGATGTGCACCGCCGGCGACATTCCCGAAAAGATCGTGGCCTCGGTGTCCGAGATGGAGATTGGCGACACGCTGACCATCTCTGGCGTTGAACTGCCCAAGGGCACGCGCCCGATCATCGACCGGGACTTCGTCATTGCGAACATTCAGGCCCCCTCGGGTCTGGCATCGCAGTCCGACGATGAAGAAGAGGTCGAGGCCGACGAGGTCCCCGCCACCGAGCAGACCGAAGAGTAAGCCGACTGATTCTCGCCGCGCACACGGCGATACGCGAAAACGGGGCCTTCGGGTCCCGTTTTTTTATGCGCCGAAACCCCTTCATTTTAACGCAAATGCGGCTTATCGATTTGTGCATGACCCAACGTTAACCCGCGCGTTAATTGACCGTGCAACCATTCTCGGCTATCTATGAATTGTAACGAGTGTGATGTGTAAGAGAGCACTTCCAAAACATCCGGAAGCGCTCTGAAGCGGGTACTGCCTAATATCTTGAACGCCCTTCGGGGCGTTCTTTTTTTTGGGCTAAGCCTTTGTTCAGAAATGTCTTTATAAGACGCGTTGACGCAACGTCACCCCGTCAGACAGTTGACCGGACAAACATGACGCGTGTAAAAAGATCTTGTAACGAGTGTGATGTGTAACCGAAGCAAATCCAGAATATCCGGATGACCTTCAAGCGGGTATTGCCATCCTTGAACGCCCTTCGGGGCGTTCTTTTTTTTGCCCGTATGCCTTTCCCTTACCTGTCATGAGATCTTGGGCGGCCCAAATCGGCCACGCGCAAGCTTGCGGGAACGCCGGGCTTGAAGGCTGCGCCCTTCGCCCCACCCTCTGGCAATCGGGGCGCGTTCCGACGCATACTGGCCCCCGCAGCCTTGCCGTCAGTCAAATGGAGTATCCGGTGCGACTATTCGTGGGTCTTGGAAATCCCGGCGCCAAATACGCCGCCAACCGCCATAACATCGGCTGGATGGCCGTCGACCGTCTGGCCGAGGATCACGGGTTCGCGCCGTGGCGCGCCAAGTTTCAGGGCCGCGTGACCGAGGGCATGCTGGGCCGCGAAAAGGTCGTGTTGCTCAAGCCCGAGACCTTCATGAACCTCTCTGGCCAGTCGGTCGGCGAAGCCATGCGGTTTTTCAAGCTGACGTCGGACGACATCGTCGTTTTCCATGACGAAATCGATCTGGCCCCCGGCAAGCTGCGCACCAAAACCGGCGGCGGCCATGCCGGTCACAACGGCCTGCGCTCGATGCATCAGCATGTGGGGCCCGACTATCACCGGGTTCGCATGGGCGTCGGGCATCCGGGCCACAAGGACCGGGTGCCGGGCTACGTGCTGTCGGATTTCGCGAAGGCGGATCGCGATTGGCTGGATGACATGCTGCGCGGCGTCAGCGACGGCGCGGAGGCGCTGGCCGAGGGCGACACCGCCCGGTTTTCCAACGCCGTGGCGCTTCGGATGGCCCCGCCCCGCCCCTCGACCGGGCAGCGACGTCCGGGCACGGGAAAGACGGCGAACGGCGTCGAGACCCAAGCGCGCAAGCCAGTCGGCACGCCCAAACCGGCCGCCAAGCAAGCCACACCCCCTGCGGATCAACCCGACGCCCCCGTACGCTCGGCCCTGCAACGTCTGGCGGACAGGTTCCGCTGATCTTTTCGAACCGGAGGTTAACCATGCAGAAAGACGAGTCGGTGAATGTTCTGGGCGGGGCGCTTCAACCCTGTTCCTATCGCCCGCTGACCGGGTTCTTCCGCGACGGCCAATGCGACACCTGCGCCGAGGATGCCGGCAGTCACACGGTCTGCGCGGTCATGACGGCCGAGTTTCTGGCCTATTCGAAGTACGTCGGCAACGACCTGTCGACCCCGCGCCCCGACTTTGGCTTCGAGGGGCTGAAAGAGGGCGATCACTGGTGCCTTTGCGCCGCCCGCTTCCGCCAAGCCGCCGAAGAGGGGTTGGGCCCGTTGGTCAACCTTGGCGCCACCCACAAACGCGCATTGGAATTGGTGCCCCTGTCGCTGCTGCAAGAGCATGCGCTGACCGAAAGCGAAGGCTGAGAACGGCCCAGAGCCAAGGCGACGAAGCTAGCCGGGCAGACGTTGCGCCGGGCCAGCGGGCGCAGCCCCCTTCCCCGAACGGGCGTCTTCGGGTTGTGAAAGCGCGGCATCGCTGACCATTTCGTCCAGAAAATGGCTCATCAACGAAACCCGCCCCCCCAGACCCGACTTGCGGAAGACAGCGTTCGACTGGGATTTCACCGTCCCTTCGCTTTTGCCAGTCAGCCCCGCGATCTCGCCGTTGGAGTAGCCCTTGATGGCGAACAGCGCGACCTCTCGCTCGGCGGGGGTCAGATCCCAGCGGCGGAACTCGGCTTCAAGCAGATCGTGGAATGCCCCGCGGGCGAGCATCAGCCCCTGTTCCAACGCGCGGGACCGGCGCAGCACGCGGCGCAGAAGAAAGACGTTCAGAACGATGCTCAGCAGCAGGCCGGCGCCCGCTGCGATCTGCACGAACTCGATCAGGGTATAGCTTGTGGGCGTGCTGCGCAGGCCCGCCAGATCGATGACGAAAAACCCGATAAAGAAGACGGCGCAGGCGAACTGGACGGCCATGACCGCAAGGATCAGCGCCGTGCTTGGGGCAATCGTGCCGCGTGATCTCATTTCGGTTCCCCCCTCGGGACCCCATCGCGCCGGTCTTCGGGGCCGATCTTTGGGGTCGTACGAAAACGGCGGGCTCCGAAAAGCCCGCCCTTCATTATCGCTTACGCTGCGAAGGCGATCAATTGCCGATCCCAACCCCGCCACCGCCACCGAAACCGCCGCTGCCGCCGCCGAAACCGCCGCCAACAGATCCGCCAACGTCGACCCCGACCGAGCCGCCAACCGAGCCGCCCACATCCGCACCGACATCGGCAGAGGCAGAGGCACCCGCCGACCCGCGCGAGCCGCCGTTATCCGCGCCGTTGGTATTGCCCGAACTGTTGCCCTGCGAGTTGCCAGACCCGGCGGCGCTGGCCGCCTGTCCCTGAGCGCTGGCGTTGTTGCCCAGCGACAGCCCAAGCGACAGACCCAGACCGCCCTTGGCTTTCTTGGCCTCGGCCGCCTTGGCCTTGGCGGCGGCTGCGCTTGTCGCCTCTTCCTGTTTGGGCATGATCACATCGCGCAGGATCTCGCCCGTGCGCTGATGCACCACAATCTCGCGCACATGGGCGCCGTTTTGGGCGCGGACCAAATTCCGGCCCAGAAGGGTGCGGCGACGCTCCAGCACAACATAGCCGCGCTTTTGCAGCTCGGCTTCGACCAGAGCCGCTCCGCGCGCCTGCACGCTTTTGAAGGCGTCTGCCTGCTGGCTGGCGACGGCGCGTGCGCTGCCGCCCGCATCGACGGCGGGGGCGGCCATAAGGCCCGAGCCGCTGGCGAGAACAATCGCGGTTGCTACGGTGACGGGGCTCAGTTTAGCGGTGGGGTTCATCCGACCATCCTTGGTTTGTGTCTGCTCTAGGTGCGCCCCGCGTCTGGGGGGGGATATGGGGGTAGGACGCGGGGCGCTTGGGAATGACCCACAGGACCACGCAGGCTCTCGCCAATCTATCCCACCACGGGGGGTCATGGGCCCATTTGAACCCTTGGAGCAAACGCCTAAACCGTTAGGTTTACGCCCATGAACCAAAGTTCATGAGCGCGATTTGCCTTTATCCGTTGGACATATCGACGTCCAAAGCCTTCGCGACGGTGAAAATGTCCTTGTCGCCGCGACCGCAGAGATTCATGCAGATCAGATGATCCGACGGCAGGGTCGGCGCGATTTTCATCACGTGGGCCAAAGCGTGGCTGGGTTCAAGCGCGGGAATGATTCCTTCCAGCTCGCAACATAGCTGAAATGCTTCCAGCGCTTCGGCGTCGGTGATCGCCACGTATTCGGCCCGCTTGGTGTCGTGCAGCCAAGCATGTTCGGGACCGATGCCGGGATAATCCAGACCCGCCGAGATCGAGAACCCCTCAAGGATCTGCCCGTCGTCGTCTTGCAGCAGATAGGTCCGGTTGCCGTGCAGCACGCCGGGACGCCCGCCGGTCAACGAGGCGCAATGCTCCATCTTGGCATTGACGCCCTTGCCGCCGGCCTCGACGCCGATGATCTTGACGTCCTTGTCATCGAGGAACGGGAAGAACAGCCCCATCGCGTTCGAGCCGCCGCCGATCGCGGCGATCAGCGTGTCGGGCAGACGCCCCTCGGCGGCCAGCATCTGTTCGCGGGCCTCCTTGCCGATGATGGCCTGAAAGTCGCGAACCATCGCCGGGTAGGGATGCGGCCCGGCGACTGTGCCGATGCAGTAGAACGTGTCGCGGACGTTGGTCACCCAGTCGCGCAGGGCGTCGTTCATCGCGTCCTTCAGCGTGCCGCGCCCCGAGGTGACGGGCACAACCTCGGCGCCCAGAAGCTTCATGCGGAAGACGTTGGGCGCCTGACGCTCGACATCGTGGGCCCCCATGTAAACCACGCATTTCAGCCCGAACTTGGCGCAGACGGTCGCGGTGGCGACGCCGTGCTGACCGGCACCCGTCTCGGCGATGATGCGGGTCTTGCCCATGCGCCGCGCCAGAATGATCTGGCCCAGCACGTTGTTGATCTTATGCGCGCCGGTGTGGTTCAGCTCGTCGCGCTTAAGGTAGATCTTGGCGCCGCCAAGGTGCTGGGTCAGACGCTCGGCATAGTAAAGCGGGCTGGGACGACCGACATAGTTGGTCCACAGATCGTGCATCTCGGCCCAGAAGGTGTCGTCGGTCTTGGCGTGCTCGTAACGCTCTTCCAACTCTAGGATCAAGGGCATCAGGGTTTCGGACACGAACCGCCCGCCGAAGTCGCCGAAGCGGCCCTTTTCGTCGGGGCCGTTCATGAACGAGTTGATGATATCTTCAGGCATTGCTCTCTCCTCGAGCTGCGTCGGCAAAGGCCGCGATCTTGGCGGCGTCTTTTACGCCCGGGGCGGCTTCCACCCCCGACGATACATCTATCTGGCGGGCGCCGGTCAGGCGGATCGCCTCGGCCACGTTGGCGGCGGTCAACCCGCCGGCCAGCATCCAGGGCCGGCGCCATTCGCGACCCTGAATCAGCCGCCAGTCAAAGGCCAGCCCGTTGCCGCCCGGCAGCACCGCGCCCTTGGGTGGGCGGGCGTCGATCAGCAGTTGGTCGGCGACGTCTGAATAGTGCTCGATCGCCTCCAGATCCGCCGCCTCGGCGACGCCGATCGCCTTCATCACCGGCAGGCCATGGCGAGCGCGCAGCGCGGCCACCCGTTCGGGCGGCTCGGACCCGTGCAGTTGAAGCATATCAAGGGGCACGTCGGCGACAATCCGGTCCAACGTCGCATCGTCGGCATCCACCACCAGCGCCACCTTGGCGATGCCGGCTGGCACCGCGACCGCCAGTTCGCGGGCAGTCGCCACATCCACGGCGCGGGGCGAGCGGGCGAAGAACACGAACCCCAAATAGGCCGCACGCGCGGTCGCGGCGGCGGCAACGTCATCAAGGGTGTTCAGCCCGCAGAATTTAAGGCGAGGTCCAGATAGGGTCATGCACGCGGCTTTACCGCGAGTGGGCGCCGTTCTCAAGCAGCGCAAGCACTTCGTCCTGCGGGCCGGTGCTGCGGCGCAGACGCTCGTTCTCGCGCTCCAGCTTTTCGGCCTTGCGGCGACGGCTGGAGGCGGCGGACCGATGCTTGTGCTCGCGCGCCCATTCCCAGAAGAAGCCAACGGTCAGACCGACCACCACAAACCCAAGGATGATGATGAACAGCGGCAGGTTGATGCTGGCGTTGAACCCCAGCAGATCGGCCATTTCCTGCGGCAGCAGGCGAAGCGTCACCATGCCCCGGTTGGCAAGCGCCACCATCAGAAGAACCAGCCCGATCAGGGCCAGAAAGGCGAATTTGATGTAGTGCATTCGTGCGTGTCCCCGCGTCAGTCGGTCTAGTCAGTCGGCCGCTTCAGTCGGCCTTCCCGTTCAACCGATCCCGCAACAGCTTGCCGGTCTTGAAGAACGGAACGTATTTCTCTTCGACCTCAACGCTTTCTCCGGTGCGCGGGTTCCGACCGGTGCGCGCATCCCGCTTCTTGACCGAGAAGGCCCCGAAGCCGCGCAGTTCGACCCGGTCGCCCGAGGCCATCGCGTTGATGATCTCTTCGAAAAGGGTGTTCACGATGCGCTCGACGTCGCGCTGATAAAGGTGAGGGTTCTCATCAGCGATGACCTGGATGAGTTCTGAACGGATCATGGCGTCCCCCGAAAATATTTCTGTGCCATTGGCCACTGCCTGAAGCCGAGCCTAGAGCGTATTGGCCAGAACTATAGGAAATAACCGAGCGATAAGAAATTATAAACCTGTGCAGGTGCCCGAATTCTATCCGATTTTTCCGTTTCGGGCATTTATTCGCCGGTCGGACATCACGAAAACGTTGCCTCCGGCGCGGGAAGGGAGGGTCTCTGTTTCGGCGCCAAAATGATGCCGCAATCGATTCGCCCACAGATGCGGGTATGAAAAAGGGCGGCCCCGAGAATTCGAGGCCGCCCCAATCACGTCAGTCCGAAGACCGCGTTTATCAGTTGTCGTCGCCCTTCAGGGCAGCGCCAAGGATGTCGCCCAGCGAAGCACCGGCGTCCGACGAGCCGTACTGTTCAACGGCCTCTTTCTCTTCGGCGATCTCGCGGGCCTTGATCGACAGACCCAGACGGCGCGACTTGGGATCGACGTTGGTGACGCGAACGTCGACCTTGTCGCCCACGCCGAAACGCTCGGGGCGCTGCTCGGCACGGTCACGGCTGAGATCCGAGCGGCGGATGAAGGATTTCGCACCCTCATACTCGACCTCGATGCCGCCGTCTTCGATGGCGGTGACTTCAACGGTGATGATCGAGCCGCGCTTGACGCCCTCGACCGCACCCGAGAAGCTGTTGTCCAGCGCCTTGACCGACAGCGAGATACGCTCTTTGTCGACGTCCACTTCGGTGACGATGGCCTTGACCATGTCGCCCTTGCGGTAGTCGCCGATCACATCCTCGCCACGACCTTCCCAGGTCAGGTCCGACAGGTGAACCATGCCGTCGATGTCGTTGTCGAGACCGATGAACAGACCGAATTCGGTGATGTTCTTGACCTCGCCTTCGACCTCGGTGCCCACGGGGTGGGTTTCGGCGAATACTTCCCACGGGTTGCGCATGGTCTGCTTGAGACCCAGCGACACGCGGCGCTTGGCGGTGTCGATTTCCAGCACCATGACTTCGACTTCCTGCGAGGTCGAAACGATCTTGCCGGGATGCACGTTCTTCTTGGTCCAGGACATTTCGCTGACGTGAACCAGACCCTCGACGCCGGGCTCCAGCTCGACGAATGCACCATAGTCGGTGATGTTCGTCACGCGGCCCGTGTGGACCGAGTTCAGCGGGTACTTGCCTTCGACGGCGTTCCACGGATCGTCCTGAAGCTGCTTCATGCCCAGGCTGATACGGTGGGTTTCCTTGTTGATCTTGATGACCTGAACCTTAACGGTTTCGCCGATCGCCAGGATCTCGTTGGGGTGGTTCACACGGCGCCAGGCCATGTCGGTGACGTGCAGCAGGCCGTCCACACCACCCAGATCGACGAATGCGCCGTATTCGGTGATGTTCTTGACCACGCCGTCGACGGCGTCGCCCTCGGTCAGCTTGCCGATGACCTCGGCGCGCTGCTCGGCACGGGATTCTTCCAGGATGGCGCGGCGCGACACAACGATGTTGCCACGGCGACGGTCCATTTTCAGGATCTGGAAGGGCTGCTTCATACCCATCAGCGGGCCGGCATCGCGCACAGGGCGCACATCAACCTGAGAGCCGGGCAGGAACGCGACAGCGCCGCCCAGATCGACGGTGAAGCCGCCTTTGACGCGACCGAAGATCGCACCTTCGACGCGGGCGTCGTCGGCATAGGCTTTTTCCAGCTTGTCCCAGGCTTCCTCGCGGCGGGCCTTGTCACGGCTGATCGAGGCTTCGCCACGGGCGTTCTCGACACGGTCCAGATAGACCTCGACTTCGTCGCCCACGGAAATTTCGGGGGCTTCGCCGGGGTTTGCGAATTCCTTGAGATCGACGCGGCCTTCCATCTTGTAGCCTACGTCGATGATGGCTTGGCCCGCTTCGATGGCGATGACCTTGCCTTTGACAACCGAACCCTCGTCCGGTGTGTCCATTTCGAAGCTTTCGTTCAGGAGGGCTTCGAATTCCTCCATGGATGCTTTAGCGCACATATACGTATCGGTCCTTTTTCAATCGATTATTCCGGCCGCGCGGTTGTCTCCGCGGGTCTTGGGTTTCCATTGGTCGAAAGGGCACAATGACGAAGGGCCGGTGAAAACCGACCCTGCCCCTGTGCCCGTGCGCGGCTGTTTCCGCCGCTTCGACAGGGGCGCGTATACCCCCGTCGGGCGAAGGGATCAAGGGCTTAGCGCTGGCCCTCGTCCGGATCGGGCGCTGTGCCGCGCGGGGGCATGGCCGCCTCGACCTCGGCCACGGCGCGGGCGACGGCGGCCTCGATGCTCAACTCGCTGGTGTCGAGGGCGACGGCATCGCGGGCCGGACGCAGCGGCGCGTCGGCGCGTTCGCGGTCGCGCAGATCGCGGGCCTCGACATCCGCCAGAACCTCTTCGTAGGTGTCGGCGTGGCCCAAGGCGCACAGCTCGTCGAACCGGCGGCGAGCGCGGATGTCGGCGCGGGCCGTGACGAACAGCTTCACGTCAGAGCGGGGGCAGATCACCGTGCCGATATCGCGCCCGTCCAGCACCGCGCCGCCCTCGCGCCGGGCGAAATCGCGCTGGAATTCCACCAGCGCGGCCCGCACCGCCGGAAGCGCCGCGATGCGGCTGGCGGCCTCGGCCACCTCGGGGGTGCGCAGCCCCTCGGCCCGCAGATCCGCGGCGCGCAGGGCGCGGGCGGCGGCAACGGGGTCTTCGCCCGCCATCACTCGCAGGCCGGTCGCGCGATAAAGCAGGCCGGTGTCCAGATGCGCCATGCCGAAATGCGCGGCCACGGCGCGTGAGATCGTGCCCTTGCCCGCCGCCGCCGGTCCGTCGATCGCCACTGTGAAGCGCATCGGCCTAATCCTTTAGTGTCGCGAAAATATCCAGATCCGACCGGACCGCCTGCCCCGTCGAACGGCAAGGGCGCCACGAGCGATCCCGGCGGCTCACGCCCCGTCCCCGGCAGCCGGCTCGCGGCACAGATCGGCGCCCAGATCGCGCATCAGACCTTCGAAGATCGGAAAGCTTGTGACCACAGGGCCCGCATCGTCGATCGTGACGGGCTGCTTTGCGGCCATGCCCATGCACAGGAACGACATGGCGATGCGGTGGTCCAACCGGCTGGCGGCGGTGGCGCCGCCGGGCACGCCGCCCGGTCCCATGCCATGCACGACCATGCGGGCGGGGCCTTCGTCGATCCGCACGCCGCAGGCTTCCAGACCGCGGGCCATCGCGTCGATGCGGTCGCATTCCTTGACGCGCAATTCCTCGACCCCGTCCATGACGGTGGCGCCCTTGGCGAAGGCGGCCACGACCGACAGGATCGGGTATTCGTCGATCATCGAGGCCGCACGCGCGGGCGGCACCTCGATCCCCTGCATGTCGGGCGAGTATTTCGCGCGCAGGTCGGCGACGGGCTCTCCGCCCTCTTCGCGCATGTTCTCGAAGGTCAGATCCGCGCCCATCTCCTGCAGGGTGGTGAACAGCCCGGCGCGGGTGGGGTTGAGGCCGATGTTGGGCACCAGCACGTCCGAGCCTTCGGTGATAAGCGCCGCACAGACCGGAAAGGCCGCCGAGGACGGATCGCGCGGCACGGTGATGGTCTGGGCAACAAGCTCGGGGCGGCCGCGCAGGGTGATGACCCGCTCGGTGCCCTGCCCGTCTTCGGCGGGTGTCTCTTCGGTGGTGATCTGCGCGCCGAAGCCCGCCAGCATGCGTTCGGTGTGGTCGCGGGTGGCGACACGCTCGATCACCACGGTATCGCCGGGGGCGTTCAGCCCCGCCAGCAGCACGGCGGATTTGACCTGCGCCGAGGCCACCGGCAGACGGTAGCGCACCGGCACCGGATCTTCGGCGCCTACCAATGTCATCGGCAGCCGCCCGCCCTCGCGCCCGCAGGCCCGCGCGCCAAACAGCGCCAGCGGATCCGTCACCCGCCCCATCGGGCGTTTGTTCAGCGAGGCGTCGCCGGTGAACGTCGCCGTGATCGGCGTCGTGGCCATCGCCCCCATCACCAGCCGCACGCCAGTGCCCGAGTTGCCGCAGTCGATGACCTGATTAGGCTCGGCAAAGCCGCCGACGCCCACGCCGTGCACCGACCAGCTTCCGCCGCCGTGGTTTTCCACCTGCGCCCCGAAGGCGGCCATCGCGGCGGCGGTGTCCAGCACGTCCTGACCTTCCAGCAGGCCGGTGATCCGCGTGCAGCCCACCGACAGCGCCCCAAGGATCAGCGACCGGTGCGAGATCGACTTGTCGCCGGGCACGTCGGCCTGCCCCCGAAGGGGACCCGCACGCTGTGCGCTCATTGGAACTGGCTGACCATGTGCCGACATCGAAGGCCCCTTTTTGCGATCCTGCGTGGATGCTTAGCCAATGGCCCCGGCGGGGTCCACCGTCAAAGACAGCGCATGTGGCCGGGGACGATGCCTTCGGCGAGGATATTTGCGCGACCCTAAAGCAGGCACGTCGCGTGCTCAGGTCCGGCGGAAGGTCAGGTAATGGGGGGTGCGCCCTTCGCGCAGGGCCTTTTGTTCATAGCGGGTGGGAATCCAGTCGGACCAGGGCTGGCGCCAATCTTCGGGGGTTTCGGCGCACCATTCGAAGCCCGCGCGGGGGACCTCCAGCAAGGTCTGGCGGACGTAATCCTCGATATCGGTGGCGACGCGCAGGATGGCGCCCTTGGGCATCAGCTCTGCCAGAGGTTCCAGATGTTCGGGGGTGACGAAGCGGCGGCGGTGGTGCCGCGCCTTGGGCCATGGGTCGGGATACAGCAGAAAGGCCCGCTGCACCGAGGCTTTGGGCAGCACGTCGAACAGGTCGCGGGCGTCGCCGGGGTGAATGGCAAGGTTCTTGACGCCGGCGCGGCGGATCTTGCCCAGCAGCATGGCGACGCCGTTCACGTAAGGCTCGGCGCCGATGATGCCCACGTCGGGGTTTTCCGAGGCCTGATGCACCAGATGCTCGCCGCCGCCAAAGCCGATCTCCAGCCACAGGGGGCGGTCGCCGAACAGGGCCTTGATATCCAGCGGAGTGCGCTCGGGGTTCACGTCCCAGTCAACGGGGCCGGGCGAAAGTTGCGCCAGATCCTGATCCAGATAGGCCTTCTGGCTGTCGCGCAGCCCCTTGCCCTTGCGCCGTCCGTAGAAGTTGCGCCAAGGCGCGCCCGAGGGGGATGTGCGATCGGTCATGAATCTCTGCCTGCTTGTGCGAACCGGGCCTTTAGCACGCCCGGGGCCGTCCCCGTCAAGGGTGGGGAGGCTCGCACGCCCAAGGGTCGGTCTTGAACGGCAAGGGGCGGCCCGTTGGCCGGACCGCCCCTGATGTGGTGATGATTTGTGGTGTGGGCTTAGACGGCGTTCTTCAACGCCTCGGCCAGATCGCGGCGTTCCCAGCTAAAGCCGCCGTCCTCGTCGGGTTTGCGCCCGAAGTGGCCGTAGGCGGCGGTGCGCTGGTAGATCGGGCGGTTCAGGCCCAGATGCTCGCGGATGCCGCGGGGGGTCAGGTCCATGACTTGGGCCACGGCATGTTCGATCCGCGCCTCGTCAACCTCGCCGGTGCCGTGGGTGTCGGCATAGATCGACAGGGGCTGGGCCACGCCGATGGCGTAGGACAGCTGGATCGTGCAGCGGGTCGCAAGACCGGCCGAGACGACGTTCTTGGCCAGATACCGCGCGGCATAGGCGGCCGAGCGGTCCACCTTGGTCGGGTCCTTGCCCGAGAAGGCGCCGCCGCCGTGGGGGGCAGAGCCGCCGTAGGTGTCGACGATGATCTTGCGGCCCGTCAGGCCCGCGTCGCCGTCAGGTCCGCCGATGACGAACTTGCCGGTGGGGTTGACCCACCACTTGGTGTCGTCCGTCAGCCAGCCGTCGGGGAGGACTTCGGTGATATAGGGCTCGACAATGGCGCGCACGTCGGCCGAGGTCAGGTCCGGGTCCATATGCTGGGTCGACAGCACCAGCGAGCTGACGCCCACCGGGCGGCCATCTTCGTAGCGCACGGTCAGCTGCGATTTGGCGTCGGGGCCAAGGGCCGGCTCGGCGCCGCTTTTGCGCACCTCGGCCAGACGGCGCAGGATCGCGTGGCTGTAGTGGATGGGGGCGGGCATCAACTCTTCGGTCTCGTCGATGGCGTAGCCGAACATCAGACCCTGATCGCCGGCGCCCTCTTCTTTTTCGTTCGAGGAATCCACGCCTTGGGCGATATGCGCCGACTGCTCGTGCAGCAGGTTGTCGACCTTCATGGTCTTCCAGTGAAACGCGTCCTGCTCGTAGCCGATATCGCGGACGCAATCGCGGGCGATCTGGTCGATGTTGCCCAGATATTCCTTGAGCTTGCTTTTGTCCGACAGCCCCACTTCGCCGCCGATGACGACGCGGTTGGTGGTGGCGAAGGTCTCGCAGGCGACCCGGGCTTCGGGTTCCTGGGCAAGAAAGGCGTCAAGGACGGCATCGGAAATGCGATCGCAGACCTTGTCGGGGTGCCCCTCGGAAACGGATTCCGAGGTGAAGATATAGTTCTGTCGGGACATGAAAAGTGCTCCATTGGGATTTAACCGCCACGTCAGGAAGCCGTTGTGGCGAAACAGAGATTGGCATATGGGGCCGCAGCCCCAAGGTCAACGCAAAAGCCGCCGCCAGAGCAGAAGCGCGCCGGCCATCAGGTAGACGGGCAGCATCGGCCAGTCGCCCGTGCGTCCGAACGGGGTTTCGGCGACCTGCGATGGCGGCAGGCGGACATCCAGAAAACCGGCCTCGTTCAATGGCAGGGAGTGCAGCACCTCGCCCTTCGCGTCGATCACCGCGCTGACGCCGGTGTTGGCCACGCGCACCATCGGCAAACGCCGCTCGATCGCGCGGATGCGGGCCTGCGCCAGATGCTGATAGGGGCCGGTAAACCGCCCGAACCAGCCGTCGTTGGTGATCTGCAAGATCCAATCGGGGCGCGGGCCGCCGGTGCGCAGATCCTGCGGGAAAACAGCCTCGTAGCAGATCAGGGGCAGGACCCGGCCAAGCCGGCCCAGACGCAGGCTTGTCGGGCCGGGACCGGGGGTGAACCCCTGCTGCGCCACCTGCGCCAGACCGCGGATGCCCAACGCGCCCAGGATAGTGGCGAAGGGGACATATTCGCCGAAGGGCACCAGATGTTGCTTGTCGTATAGCGCCGAGATCTCGGCCTGCGGCGACAGCACGGCCAGCGAGTTGTAGAACCGTCCGGCGGAGTCCCGGCGCTGGAACCCAAGGGCCACCGGCGCGCCCCCGGCGGCCTTGGCGATGTCTTGGCGCAGGCTTTCCGAGCCCTCCAGATCATAGGCGATTGCGGTTTCCGGCCAGACCACAAGATCCGGGCGGGCATCGTCGGGGGACCGGGCGGCTGTCATCTCCATCAGCCGGTCGAAAAAGACCGGCATCCATTCGGGATCCCATTTCTTGGTCTGCGCCGCGTTGGGCTGAACCAGTCGCACCACCGGACGGGCGGCAAATGCCGTGCCGGCGGTTGTGTCCACCGTGGGCGCCGACGCCCCGACCCACATGCCCGCCCCCACCAGCGCGGGCAGCAGCAAAAGCGACGGGCCCAGCGCGGACTTTGATGCGGCCTTGGCGGCGGCGATCGGCACGGCCAGCGCCAGCAAGGTGGCCAGCGTCAACCCATGCGGGCCGATCACCGACACCAGTTGCATCGGGGCCGTATCCAGCCAGATGTAAGAGATCGCGTTCCACGGGAACCCTGTCAGGGCGTAGGCGCGGAAGAATTCGGCAATGCCGATGCAGACGGACAGCCCCACGGGCCCCGCCCGAAGCCATGCCGTTGCCCGGAAGGCCAGTGCCCAGAACGACCCGAACCCCAGCGCCAGAAGGATCAGCGCGAAGGGTGCCATCCAGCCGTGGCGGGCGATATCGACCAGAAACGGCTCGACAATCCAATGCAGCGACAGGCCGAAGTAGCTGGCGCCGAAAAGCAGACCGTCGCGGAACGGGCGCTTGTCCGAAAACAGCGCCAAGGCCCCGATCAGGCCCAGCAGCGCCAGCGGCCAAAGTCCGAAAGGCGCCTGCCCCGAGGCCACGGCAGCACCGCAGGCCAACAGCAAGGCGGGCCGACGCCACCGGGACCGGCGCGACCCCGAGGATGCGTGCGGTTCGGTAGGCGCGGGCGCATGGGGCTGGGTGCGGTCGGGCCGCGGATCGTCGAAGCGGACCCAGTCGTCGTCGCCTGCCTCATCGCCCGCCTCACCGCTTGTCGGGCCCGTCTGGGGGGCGACATCGTGCGACAACGCAGCCGCGCGGGGATCGGCGGGGCCGTCCGTTACACCCGACGCGTCGCCGGCAACCGAAGCATCCGAGCCCCCGCCCCCCCCGCCGGTCTGGCTGTCGCGCGTCGGACCGATCACGCCGCGCCGTCTTCCAGCGCACCGGGCAGACGCACCCGCAGACGTTTCAGACGCCGGGGATCGGCATCGACGACCTCGAACTCGGTGCCGGTGGGGTGCGGCACCATCTCGCCGCGCACGGGCACTCGGCCAGTCATCATGAAGACCAGCCCGCCCAGAGTATCCACATCCTCGTCAGCCTCGGGGCTGGCAAGTTTCACACCGATCTCGGCCTCGAATTCATCCAGCGGCGTGCGGGCGTCGACGACATAGGTGCCGGCCTTGTCGCGCCGCCACAGGGGACCTTCGGTCGAGTCGTGCTCGTCCTCGATCTCGCCGATGACGGTTTCGATCAGGTCCTCGATCGTGACCAGACCGTCGACGCCGCCGTATTCGTCGATGACCAGCGCCATGTGGATACGTTCTGACTGCATCTTCTGCAGCAAGACCCCCGTCCCCATCGACGGCGGCGCATAAAGCAGCGGACGCAACATCGCCTTCAGCGAAAACTTCGAGCCATTGGCGCTGAACCCGTGCCGCAGGGCCAGATCCTTGAGGTGGACGAACCCCAGCGGGCCGTCCAGCGTGCCCTTGTAGACCGGCAGTCGGGTGAAGCCGCTTTCGCGGAACACATCGACAAGCTCGTCCTTCTTGATGGTGTTGGGAACGGCAATGATCTCGACCTTGGGGATTGCCACATCCTCGACGCGCAGGCGCCGCAGGTTCAGCATCCCGACGCTGTCACGCTCTGCCTGATCCGCCGGATCGCCGTTGGCGTCACGCTCTTCCTCGTCCTCGCCGGTGTCATTGCCCGAAAGTGAAGACTTCAGCCGCTGCCAAAGTCCCATTTGCTCTGTATCGGTCTCGTCCTCGTGCGCGCTAGGCGCTGCGCTAGAGGAGCCGTCGCTTTGGTCGCCCATCTCATCCTTGTCCAAAAATCGCGGCCCGTTCAGACCGCCTGCCCTGAATATGGGTCCGGCACCCCGAGGGAAACAAGTATTTCACACTCCAGCCGTTCCATCACTGCGGCATCGGCGTCGGTTTCGTGGTCATATCCCAGCAAATGCAGCGTCGCATGGGCCAGAAGATGCAGCAAGTGATGCGGGGCCGGCTTGGCCTGTTCGGCGGCTTCGCGCAGACAGGTCTCGTAGGCGATGGCGATATCGCCCAGTTCGCCGTCGAACATGGGCTGCGGCGCGGCGGGGGTGCCGCCGGGCTGATCGGGGGACAGATCCTCGGCCGGCCAGCTCAGGACATTGGTGGGCGTGGGCTTGCCGCGAAACTCTTGGTTCAGAACCGCGATACGGGCGTCGTCGCAGCCCAGCAGGCTGATCTCGAACGCCTCGGGGTCCAGATCCAGATGCGACAGAACGGCGGTCGCGGCGCGGCGGGCCAGATCTTCCAGATCCAGCGCCTGCCAGCGGTCATCCTCGATCAGGGTATCAACCGGCGTCTGTGTCGGTGGCGTCATAAGCTTCGATGATCTTGGCGACCAGAGGGTGGCGGACCACGTCCTTGGCGGTGAAATAGTTGAAGGCGATGCGCTCGATCCCGCCCAGCCTGCGTTCAGCATCGGCCAGTCCCGAGACCTGCCCCCGCGGCAGATCGACCTGCGTGCGGTCGCCGGTAATCACCATGCGCGAGCCTTCGCCCAAGCGCGTCAGGAACATCTTCATCTGCATCGAGGTGGCGTTCTGCGCCTCGTCCAGCACCACGAAGGCGTTGGACAGGGTGCGCCCGCGCATGAAGGCCAGCGGCGCGATCTCGATCCGCTTTTCCTCGATCATCCGGGCCAGTTGCTTGCCGGGCAGGAAATCGTTCAGCGCGTCGTAAAGCGGCTGCATGTAGGGGTCGACCTTGTCCTTCATGTCGCCGGGCAGATAGCCCAGCTTTTCGCCGGCCTCGACCGCCGGGCGGGACAGGATGATCCGGTCCACATGGCCGCTTATGAACATGTTCACCGCAGCCGCCACGGCGATATAGGTCTTGCCGGTGCCGGCGGGGCCGATGCCGAAGACAAGCTCGTTGTCGAACAGCGAACGGGCATAGGCCTTTTGCGCGGCGGTGCGCGGCTCGACCGATTTCTTGCGGGTCTTGATCTCAAACTCGCCGCGCTTGAACATCTCAAGCTGATCGCCGTCGCGGGACTGGCTGTCGCTTTCGGCGCCCATGCGGATCATCGCATCGATCACACCCACATCCACCGCCTTGCCGCTTTCCAGCCGTTGGTAAAGGCCGCGCAGAACCTCAAGCGCCTTGGCGCGGGCATCGGCCTCGCCGGCGACCTCAAGCTGGTTGCCCCGGCGCACGACCTGCACCCCAAGCGCGGTTTCCAGATGAGCGAGATGGCTGTCGAATTCTCCGCAAAGTTCGATCAGCAGGCGATTGTCCGGGAATTCGAGCCGAGGCGTGTCGGCCTGATCCTGAGGGGGTTCGGGGGTCAGGGTGTCAGTTCCCAATGCCTGCTCCGTGCGGTTCGCGTGTCAGACAATGGTGCCCTGCTTCGCCGCGCTGCGCAAGGCGTGGAATGGTCAAGGGGCGGATAAGTCCGCGGGGATCCGCCCAGCCCGACCGAAGCCCCTTCTACGATGGGCCACCTGATCAAGGTCCGGCAGGCCGTCATTGCGGCCCTTCACCCCGGAAAAGCAAAGGCCCCGCGGCGGATGCCGGCGGGGCCTTGCAATTCGTTCAGGGCCAAGGGGCCTGCCGATCAGATCGTGTCAGGAACGGTGCTGCCACCCTTGAAGTTGCCGATCGCCGTGTTCGGCGGAGCCGCGCCCGAACAGACGGGCTTGCCGTATTTGTCCAGTCGCTGGGACAGATAGCCCTCGAAACCGTCATCGATGATCCAGTGGTCGCATCCGTTCGGATCGATCCAGATACCGGCTTGCAGGTTACTCAGATCCTTCGAATCGACGTAGCCGTCGACGGACTTTGTCCGCTTGTCGGCGCAACCCGCGACGGTGACGGCCAGAAGGACGAGTACGGTGCCTTTCAAGATACGCATGTTTCTCATCCCTCTCAGCGAATACACATGATTTCGACGCGACGGTTCTGATACCGACCCTGAGGCGTCGCATTGGTCGCCTTGGGCATCCGTTCGCCGAACGTCCGGACATCGACGATACGGGCACCGACCTGCTGGCCGACCGCAGCCGCCGAGCGGGCCCGGTTCAGGCCAAGACGCATGTTGTAGGCGTCGCTGGCGCGGCTGTCGGTGTGTCCGACCACCACGAAGCCGCTGGCCTTGGCCGTGCGGAAGAAGCTTTGCAGCTTCGAGCGGCCCGAGGCGTTCAGACGGTAGCTGTCGGTCGCGAAATGCTGGTCGGTATTCAGCACCATGCAGGCGTTGCCACGGTTGCAGATCGGGATGCCGTCGCGGCTGACGTTGGGCGTCATGTAGCCCTCGGCGCCGTCGTCCATCACCCAATGCTGGCACCCGTCGGGATCGACCCAGATCGTGGGCTTGTAGCGTTCGCCCGACACGACGGCCGAGCGACCGGTTGCCGTGGCGACCGAGCGGTGGGTGTGACGACCGATCGACGGGTCATCGTGGGCCTGTGCGGCCGAAGCGGGAAGCAGCAGCGCGACCGTCGCCGCTGCAAGCATACCCCCCGAGGATGCGCAGACGGCGGAAAAGAGTTTATTCAGCACAGCTAAAAATCCTTTGCCAAACTGTTTGAGTATTATTCGCGGACCACCCCCCGGAGGTCGCGACCTATTGCGGAAAAGTTTAGCGAAATTCGTGTCGAAGTGAAGGCATAAATCCCGGATATAGTTGCTTATCTGGAAACACCGCCCACCAATGGAACTGATTGTCCGTCAGTGGGCGGTGATTTTGCCACAATCTTGAATCTGAACGAGAATCAGATCAATTCGCCGCCCAGCGAGTTGGTGGCGCTTTCCACGATTCTTACCGCCCTGACCTGACCGATCAGATCCGAGGGGCCGGTGACGTGGACCGCGTGCAGATATTCGGATTTGCCGACCATCTGGCCGGGCATGCGCCCCGGCTTTTCGAACAGCACGCTGACCTCGCGGCCAACCATCGACGCCTGCACCGCTTTTTGCTGACGCTCCAGCAGCGCCTGAAGCCGGTGCAGACGGTCGGTGGCGACGTCGTCGGGCACCTGTGCCCCCCGGTCGGCGGCGGGCGTGCCGGGGCGGGGCGAATATTTGAACGAATAGGCCTGCCCGTAGCCCACAGCCTCGATCAAGGCGAGGGTCTGGTCGAAGTCGGCATCGGTCTCGCCGGGAAAGCCGACGATGAAATCGCCCGACAGAAGGATGTCGGGGCGGCTTTCCCGGATGCGACCGATCAGTTCCAGATAGCTGGCGGCGGTGTGTTTGCGGTTCATCGCCTTCAAAATCCGGTCCGAACCCGACTGAACCGGCAAGTGCAGATAGGGCATCAGCTTGGCGCAATCGGCATGGGCCGCGATCAGGTCGTCGGCCATGTCGTTGGGGTGCGAGGTGGTATAGCGGATCCTCTCCAGCCCCTCGATCGCGGCCAGACCGCGCGCCAGATCTGCCAGCGACCAGACAGCCCCCCCGGCGCCCCCGGCACCCCCGGCGTCCTCGGGGCCTGCGCCGTGATAGGCGTTTACGTTCTGGCCCAGCAGCGTCACCTCGCGCACCCCGCGCGAGACCAGATCGCGGGCTTCAGACAGAATGCGGTCGGCGGGGCGGCTGACCTCGGCGCCGCGGGTGTAGGGCACGACGCAGAAGGCGCAGAACTTGTCGCATCCCTCCTGCACCGTCAAAAAGGCCGAGGGGCCGCGTGCGGCGCGGGGCCGGGACTTGAGGATCTCGAACTTGTCCTCTTCGGGGAAATCGGTGTCCAGCGCCTTGTGACCTTGGGCAACGCGGGCCTCCATCTGCGGCAGACGGTGATAGCTTTGCGGGCCGACCACCAGATCGACGGCAGGCTGGCGGCGCATGATCTCTTCGCCCTCGGCCTGCGCCACGCATCCGGTGACGCCGATCTTCAGGTCCGGACGCTCTGCCTTCAGGGGCTTCAGGCGGCCAAGTTCGGAATAGACCTTCTCGGCGGCCTTTTCGCGGATGTGGCAGGTGTTCAGCAAGATCATGTCGGCGTCGTCGGCGCGGTCGGTGGTGACATAGCCCTGCCCGCCCAGCGCCTCGGCCATGCGTTCGCTGTCGTAGACGTTCATCTGGCACCCGTAGGTCTTGATGAATAGCTTCTTTGCCTCGCCCATGATCCGGCTCCTCGAATGATCAGATCCGGGCCATACACCAATGCGCCCCCACACCGCAAATCCGAAACCGCAGTTCCGAAAGCGGGCCCCGGGTAGGCATCCGAGTTGAAGTCCGGGTTGGCGCCCGAGTTGGCGGCTGAATTGTGTTGAAGCTTGAATTGCGCGCCCGCCTGTCACATTCAGGGGGAAGCACAACCTCGAGGCCCCACATGTCCCACCGCAATCTGGACGCTTTTCTTGCCTCTCCGCGACTGGAGCGGGAAAAGGGGCCGTTGTGCATGATTTTCGTCGAGGATCTGATCGAGGTCGACAGCACCATCCGCCACCACCTCGATCTGGGCTTTTCCAAACCGTTGGTCTTCGCCCCGCCCGAGTTGAAGCTGCCCCGGCATCTGGAGGAAGAGGTCGAGCGCGTCGGCTACAACTTCGCCGCCCAGCGCCCGGTCGAGGTCATCAACCGGATCATCGCCGACGCGCCGGGGATCTGGATGTATTACTGTTTCAATTCGGAATACCTGTTCTTCCCGTTCTGCGAGACCCGTTCGGCCCGCGAAATGCTGACCTTCAATACCGAAGAGCGGCGGGATTCGGTGCTGTGCTATACGCTGGATCTTTACGCCCCGGATCTGAACACCCATGAAACCGCCGTCTCGCTCGAGGACGCGCATATGGACAAGTCGGGCTATTACGCGCTGGCCCGGCCCGATCCGGACAATCGGGAATATCCCAAAGACAGGCAATTGGACTTCTTCGGCGGCCTGCGCTGGCGGTTCGAGGAACACATCCCCGTCGCCAAACGCAAGATCGACCGGATCGCCCTGTTCCGTTCCAAGCCGGGGCTGGTCCTGCAAGAGGACAACACCTTCAACGATCAGGAATACAACACCTACGCCTGCCCGTGGCACAACAACCTGACGGCGGCGATCTGTTCGTTCCGCACCGCCAAGGCGCTGAAGCTGAACCCCGGCAGCACCTTCGACATTCACAATTTCGTCTGGCACAACTCGACGAAATTCCAGTGGAATTCACAGCAGTTGCTGGATCTGGGGCTGATCGAGCCCGGCCAATGGTTTTGACAATGGTTTAGACGATGGTTTTAGGCTCGCGCTAGCCGCGTCTGCCTGAAGCCCTCTGCCGCGACCGCTCAGGCGCGGCGCAGGCGGATCACCACATCGACCTTCGAGATCACGGCCCCCTCGGGGGCGTCGGGCAGTTTGGCGATCTGCAGGGCACTTGCGGGGGCGTCGGTCAGCGTGCCGCTTTCCTCCCAGAAGAAATGCGGATGATCGTCCATGCGCGTGTCAAAGTAAGACCGCGTGCCCTCTACCGTGACTTCCTGCATCAGACCTGCGTCGCAAAAGGCGCGCAACGTGTTGTAGACCGTCGCCAGCGACACGCGCTGGGCGTTGCGCTCGCACAGCTCGTACAGGCTTTCGGCGGTCACATGGCGGTTCTTGCCGTCGCCCACCAACAGGGCCGCAAGCGTGCGCCGCTGCCGCGTCGGCCGCAGGCCGCCGGATCTGAGCCAGTCCGTTCCCAATTCCATCGCGTCGGATGTCATGTCCACCGTCCGGGTTAAAAGCCGTCCATAGGAACAGTATATAGGGCGTTGAGGGCACCGGATTCAAATGAATTCAATTGCTCCTCAAGGTCAGCAGACTTGCCCTGTCACTTGGCCGGGTGATAGAGGGATCGACGAACGAGCGGAATTCACGAGGCGGAGCACATGGCCGACTATCCCAGACAATTCGACAAGGACGCGCTTTTGACATGCGCGCGCGGGGAGCTTTTCGGCGAGGGAAACCCCCAGCTTCCCGAACCGCCGATGCTGATGATGGACCGGGTGACGGACATCAGCGCCGATGGCGGCGAACATGGCAAGGGCCATGTGGTGGCCGAATTCGACATCGACCCCGATCTTTGGTTCTTTGCCTGCCACTTCCCCGGCGATCCGGTGATGCCCGGCTGTCTGGGTCTTGATGCGCTGTGGCAGCTGACCGGGTTCAACCTTGGCTGGCGCGGCATGCAGGGGCGCGGTCGTGCCCTTGGCGTGGGCGAGGTCAAGTTCACCGGCATGGTCACCCCCGACACCAAGCTTGTCACCTATCACGTTGATTTCACGCGGGTCATCGACCGCCGCCTGAAGCTGGGCATCGCCAATGGCCGGATGCTGGCCGACGGCGAAGAAGTCTATACCACCGAAAACATGAAGGTCGGCCTGTTCAAGGATCAGGACGAGTAACCGGCACGAACAAGGACCCCAAGGGTCAGAGGAGGACGGACATGCGCCGTGTGGTCATAACCGGGATGGGGATCATCTCTCCCATCGGAAACAGCATCGACGAAGTGACCGAAAGCCTGCGGGCCGGACGGTCGGGCATCACCGCCGAGCCGGAATACGCCGCCAATGGCTTCCGCAGCCAGATCGCGGGCGTGCCCGACATCAAGCTGGAAGATCATATCGACAAGCGCCAGCTGCGGTTCATGGGACCGGGGGCGGCCTATAACTATCTGGCGATGGAACAGGCCGTCGCCGACAGCGGGCTTTCGCCCGAAGATGTCTCGAACCCCAAGACCGGCCTGATCATGGGATCGGGCGGGCCGTCCACCTCGAACTTCTTCACCGCGTTCCAGACGGTCAAGGAAAAGGGCGCGCCCAAGCGGATGGGGCCGTTCATGGTCACGCGCTGCATGAGCTCGACCAACAGCGCCTGTCTGGCGACGCCCTTCAAGATCAAGGGCATCAACTATTCCATCACCTCTGCCTGTTCGACCAGCGCCCATTGCATCGGCAACGGCACCGAGCAGATCCAGATGGGCAAGCAGGACATCGTCTTCGCCGGCGGCGGGGAAGAGGTCGACTGGACCCTGTCGTGCCTGTTCGATGCGATGGGGGCCATGTCCTCGAAGTATAACGACACGCCGGAAAAGGCCTCGCGCCCCTTCGACGCCACCCGCGACGGCTTTGTCATCGCCGGCGGCGGCGGTGTCGTCGTGCTGGAAGAGCTGGAGCATGCTCTGGCCCGCGGCGCCAAGATCTATGCCGAGGTTACGGGCTATGGCGCCACCTCGGACGGGCACGATATGGTCGCCCCCTCGGGCGAGGGCGGCGAGCGGTCGATGCGTCTGGCCATCCAGGATCTGGGCGATCGCAAGGTCGACTACATCAACGCCCACGGCACCTCGACCCCCGCAGGCGACGTGACCGAGGTCGAGGCCGTGCGCCGCGTCTTTGGCGAAAAGCATCCGCCGATCTCGTCCACCAAGTCGATGACCGGCCACAGTCTGGGTGCCACCGGCGTCCACGAAGCGATCTATTCGCTGATCATGATGGAAAACGACTTCATCGCGCCCTCGATCAACGTGACCGAACTGGACCCCGCCCTGCACGAGGGCGAGATCGTCACCGAAACCCGCGAGGCGAAGCTGGACACGATCCTGTCGAACTCGTTCGGGTTCGGCGGCACCAACGCATCGCTGGCTCTCAGCAAATACAACGGATAACCGGACATGGCTGAACTGATGAAGGGCAAGCGGGGCCTGATCATGGGCGTCGCAAACGAGCGCTCGATCGCATGGGGCATCGCACGCCAGATGGCCGCCGAGGGCGCCGAGCTTGCGTTTTCCTATCAGGGCGAGGCTTTCGGCAAGCGGGTCGAGCCGCTGGCGGCCTCGGTCGGCTCGGACATCCTTGTGGATGTGGATGTGACCGACGATGCCTCGCTGGATGCGGCGTTTCAGACGTTGGGCACCCACTGGGACAAGCTGGATTTCGTCGTTCACGCCATCGCCTTTTCCGACAAGTCCGAGCTGACGGGACGGTTCATCAACACCAGCCGCGAGAACTTCAAGAACTCGCTGACGATCTCGTGCTACTCGCTGATCGACGTGGCCCGCCGGGCGCGCCCGATGATGACCGACGGCGGCACCATCCTGACCCTGACCTATCAGGGCTCGAACCGGGTGACGCCGTTCTACAATGTGATGGGCGTGGCCAAGGCGGCGCTGGAAGCCACCGTGCGGTATCTGGCCAACGATCTGGGCCCCGAGGGCATTCGCGTCAACGCCGTCTCGCCCGGTCCGATGAAGACTCTGGCGGGTGCGGCCATCGGCGGCGCACGCAAGACCTATCGCCAGACCGAGCTGAACGCGCCCCTGCGCGCCAACGCCACGCTGGAAGCCGTGGGCGGCACCGCCGTCTGGCTGGCGTCCGACTACGGCGCCTGCACCACCGGCGAGATCGTGCGCGTGGACGGCGGCTATCACGTTCTGGGCATGAACCAGCCCGAGAATATCTGACCCTTCGGAAAACCGATCAGTCAAAACGGAAACAGGGGCCGCGCGAGTGATCGCGCGGCCCCTGCCCCGTTTGCCGCCGTTCGTGGATCACGGCGGAACTCAAGTCACTCGTTACTTACCTGCGGTGAAGGGCAGCGCGTAGGGCGAGCCGTCGGCCTTCGTGGCGGGGGTGTCGACATCGGTCGAGCCTTCGCCAAAATCGTAGGTGTCGTTGTCGTTGGTCTCGTAATGCAGCATGCCGATGTAATCGGTGCCGGCCACGGCGTCATCCATGATCTCGACTTCGACGTTTTCCATCGTGCCGGCCTTCACGGCGACATGACCGATCGAGGCGGGAATGACGGGCGCGCCGTCTTTCAGCGCGTGCACGACCAGATAGCCGTCCTTGTCGATCATGACCGACGGGAAGGTGACCACGTGCTTGACCATGGTGCCCTCGGTCTCGAGCTTCAGGTGGTCGGCCATGGCGGGGGCGGCGAAGGTGGTGGCGGCCGTAGCGACGGCTGCTGCGATAGCGATGAATTTCATGTGTCATACTCCTTCTGAGTTGCCCCCACAGTCACGCAGCCACCGCCGGGCAAGTTTCAGTCTTGCGAAATTTTTTATTCTCGGGTGTCTGGCGGGCCTTTGAAAACCGCCCCCTCTCGCGGCGATCGGGGGTTCTACGCGCTTGCCGGTCGTGTATCGTCAGCGCAAACAATACCCGGAGTTTCCAATGCCCATCACCACCTGCATCTTCGACGCCTATGGCACGTTGTTCGACGTCTCGGCCGCCGCCCGTCAGGCCGCCCAAGAGCCCGGCCGCGAGGCCTTCGCCCAACATTGGCCCAAGATCGCCTTCGACTGGCGGATGAAACAGTTGAACTACACTTGGCTGCGCGCGGTCACCGGCGCCCACACCGATTTCTGGGAGGTCACGCAAAACGGTCTGGACTGGGCGTTGGAGGCATCCGGGCTGGATGGCGACGCCGATCTGCGCCAGCGCCTGCTGGATCTTTACTGGGAGCTTGCCGCCTATGCAGAGGTGCCGCAGATGCTGGGCGCGCTGAAGGACGCGGGCCTGAACACCGCCATTCTGTCCAACGGCTCGCCGGACATGCTGAACGGGGCGGTGAAATCCGCGGGGCTGGGCAAGGTGCTGGATGACGTGCTGTCGGTGGAATCGGTGGGCGTCTTCAAACCCCACGCCTCGGTCTACGATCTGGTCGGAAAGCGGTTCGGCTGCGACAAGGATCAGGTGCTGTTCGTCTCGTCCAACGGCTGGGACGCGGCGGCCTCGGCGGGCTATGGCTTCTGCACCGCTTGGGTCAACCGCGCGGGCGAGCCGGTAGACCGGCTGCCATGGACGCCCCAGAACGTGCTGTCGGATCTGACCACCATCCCGCAGCTTGCGGCATCGCTGTGACCGACGCGGCCCCCAGCCGCGCGGGGAGCCGCTTTACCACCAGCGACGGGGTGACGCTGGTCTATGACGACACGCATTCGGACTCTGGCCCGCAACCCGACGCACAACCCGACACGGAGGCCGCATTCCCGCCGCTGCTGTGCCTGTCGGGCCTCAGCCGCAACGCGCAGGACTTCGACTATGTGCTGCCGCATCTGAAGGGCCGCGTGATCCGGCTGGATTACCGCGGCCGCGGCCGGTCGGACCGCGCCAATCCCGCCACCTATGCCGTCCCGGTCGAGGCACGCGATGTGCTGGAGCTCTTGGACCATCTGGGGCTGGACCGGGTTGCGATCCTTGGCACCTCGCGCGGGGGGCTGATCGCGATGGTGCTGGCCGCGACCGCGCCCCACCGGCTGGCGGGGGTCTGTCTGAACGACATCGGCCCCGAGCTTGCGCCGAAGGGGCTGCAGGATATCCGCACCTACATCGGCATCAACCCGGCCCAGACCGACATGGACGATCTGGCCCGCGCCCGCGCGCGGATCGCCGGTGGCTTTTCCGGCGTGCCCCACGCCCGCTGGCTGGACGAGGTGCGTCACAACTACCGGCAAGACGACGACCAAGATGGCGGCCAAGATGGCGGCCAAGACGGCAATCAAGACGGCAACCGGCTGGTGATCGACTACGACCCACGTCTGCGCGACGCCGTGCTGGCAAATCTGGACACGCCCGTGGACATGTGGCCGCTGTTCGACAAGCTGGCGGGCCTGCCGCTGGCATTGATCCGGGGCGCGAATTCGGATCTGCTGTCCCCGGAAACGGCGTCCGAAATGCGCCGCCGTCGCCCCGACATGATCTTCACGCAAGTGCCCGACCGGGGCCATGTGCCGTTTCTGGACGAGCCCGAAGCACTTGCCGCAATCGCCAAATTTCAGGAGGCCACCCGATGGACATAAGCATGATCGAGGCCGCCGACCGCCGTCTGGAAGGTCATGTCCGGCGGACGCCGCTGCTGAACTCGCCGTTTCTGGACCAGATCGCGGGCCGCCGGGTGCTGGTCAAACCAGAATGCCTGCAACACACCGGCTCGTTCAAGTTCCGGGGCGGCTGGTCCGCGATCACGGCCCTGTCCGGCGACGAGCGGGCGCGCGGCGTGCTGGCGACCTCGTCCGGCAACCACGCACAGGGCATCGCGATGGCGGCGGCGGCCCACGGGGTCCGGGCGGTGATCATCATGCCCTCGGACGCGCCGGCGGTGAAGATCGAGAACACCCGCGCCCTTGGTGCCGAAGTCGTTCTGTATGACCGCGCCACCGAAGACCGCGACCTGCTGGCCGCCGACCGGATCGAGGCCGAGGGGCTGACCTTTATCCCCCCCTACGACCATCCCCAGGTGATCGCGGGTCAGGGCTCGGTCGGGCTGGAGATCGCGGCGCAGGCCCAACTGGAAGATGTGGGCACCGCCGACGTGCTGGTGTGTTGCGGCGGCGGCGGCCTGTCCTCGGGGATCGCGCTGGCGCTGGAGGATCGCGCCCCCGGGCTGCGCCTGCGCACGGTCGAGCCCGAGGGGTTCGACGATTTCGCCCGCTCGCTTGCCGAGGGGCGGATCTGCCGCAACCCCGCCACCTCGGGCAGCATCTGCGACGCCATCCTGACGCCCGAGCCGGGGCGGCTGACCTTTCCCATCGTCTCGCGGCTGGCCGGCCCCGGCATGGTCGTGACCGAGGATCAGTGCCTGCGTGCGGTGGCGCTGGCGTTCTCGCGGCTGCGCATCGTGCTAGAGCCGGGCGGTGCCGCGGCACTGGCGGCAGCCCTGTTCCACCCCGATGACATCGACGGCGATGCCGTGATCGCGGTCGCCACTGGCGGCAATGTCGAGGCGTCGATCTTCCGTCAGGCGCTGGACCGCTACGCCTGACCGCGTCACCCGGTGCGGGTGGGAAATTAATTGACGCTGCAAACTATCTCTGGGCAAATACCTCTGCACCACACCGGAGGCCGCGTTGCGCACACAGGTCTGCATCATCGGAGGCGGCCCCTCGGGCCTGCTGCTGTCGCAGCTTTTGCATCTGTCGGGCATCGACTCGGTGGTGCTGGAACGCCGCTCGCGGCGTCATGTGCTGGGGCGGATCCGGGCGGGCGTGTTGGAATGGGGCAGCGTCGGGGTGCTGCGGGCCGCCGGCACGGGCACGCGGATGGATGCGGAAGGCTTTGCCCATTCGGGCTTTTCCATCGCCCGCAACGACCGGACCTTCCGCATTGACCTGCAAGGGCTGACCGGCCAGCAAGTGATGATCTACGGCCAGACCGAACTGACGGCTGATCTTTATGCCGCCCGTGATGCCGCCGCCGACGCCCCCCC
>SWCD01012093.1_pt1 | contig 96867 bp, 89 predicted proteins | sample 4693011 | NCBI WGS metagenome assembly SWCD01 (sample SAMN10267278, study PRJNA491770) | bioreactor metagenome | isolation source: DHS bioreactor inoculated with marine | place: Japan: Omine Ridge, Nankai Trough | reverse complement strand
CTGGTCGCCGCGATCCTCTACGGGCTGGTGATGTTGCGTCGCAAAGACTTCGGACGCCGCCGCGCCCTCGGCGCCTCCCAAAGCCTCATCGTTGCCCTGTTGCTCACCCAGATGGCGGTACTCAGCGTAATCGGTGCCATCCTCGGCAGTGCCGCAGCCGCGATCGGTCTGGCCGCCACCGGCGACCCCCTCCCCGGCTGGGACTTCTTCGCCGCCGTCGGAATCCTCGCCATCGTCACTGGCCTGGTCGCTGCCCTCATCCCCGCCCTTGCTGCTGCGCGACGCGACCCACTCAAAGAACTACGGGTGCCGTAACAAAAAGCTAGCCAGAAAAGAGCCTGTTCGGGACGACTTAGTTCCACGCGCTCATTCAACACAGGCTCTCCTAGCTTGGCCAACGAACAAAACTACGAGGAGACTTCATGTGAGTCAACGTGCATCCAAGAAACAGCGTGGTACCTCGTGGCCTCGCACGGTGTCCGCAAAAGGTTCCGCTTTCGGGCACCCCGACTAAGAGGAAATGCGCTCCTGAAGGCAGCTTTTCGAGGGCATGAAATACGGCCCGCTCATCGTCCGGCTTGCGGACACTATGAAGTTCGAGTTTGGGCGGGAGCGGAGTCGGCTGCGCCATCGAATTGAATGATGATGTAGATCGTACGTGTTTGCGGCAGCTCGATAGCGGCAGGGTCAATGACGATTCGATGCAGGCTCAATGTTCCTCCAGGGACTCTGGTTGCTTGACGCGCTACTCAACCCTGAGGGGCTTCCTTTTATGCGATTCGGGTTAGAGAGTTCACTCGAATGACGCGCCCAAATAGGAACCGCATTGTATTGCGACGGTGGGTTGAATACGGCTAGTTTTCGTATGCATGCTTGGTTACTACCGCTCTGAATGGGGATTCAACCCAGGTGCCGCTCGCGTCCTGAAATGCGAGCGACACCTAGTTTGATGAGTTTGCGGGCTACAGTGTGCGCAGCTCTGCCGCGGTGATTGTGAGATTGTCTGAGCCCACGGACGCATAGCCATCGTCTTGCGGAATGAAGTAGCCAACATCTCCCCCCAGGATGGACGCCGCGGTGTCGGGGTAGGTCACCAGGAAAAGGATCACGGTGTCACCCTTTACAAGGGGCATGGTCCCGTCAACTGTGTACTCGGTTCCGTCGATTGTTCCCCCCAGTTGCTTGATCTGGATGATGTCGCCGGGCACGGCGGGGGCACTGTAGACCGTATTCACGGTCGCGTCGAAGACCGTGATTGGTACGGCGCCTTCGTTCGGATTGGGCTTCTCTTTCGTGCCCGCGAGTGGGTTGCTCTTGGGGTCAGTGCCCTCATAGTTGGGGGTCAGTACGTCTTCCGATGATTCGCCTACCACGACTTCAACGACAAGGGTTGCCGCTTCGTTGAGTGCCTTCATGTTTTTGTACGCCGGGTAGTCTGGCGCGAGCGCAACGCTTGTGTTGCTAGTGCATCCGGCAAGGGCGAGAGCTGCGGCGGCGAGCACGAGCCCGGCGATGCTTGTCTTGATCTTGTACATGTTCTTTTCTCCAGTCTCAGTAGAACGAGTTGACGTCGTTGATGTCGTACGTCTGGGGCGTGTATAGGGTGTTCCTGTCGCGGCTGTGCTTCATGAGTGAAGCGGAACTCGTGCTCGGGTTGTCGGCCAAGCTAAGCGAGTGGCCGAGCTCGTGCGCGAACGTGGAGCGGATGAAGTTGGTCACATTCGATGCGTCTGCGGCGATCGTCCGCGAGTTAAGTTTGATGTCGAACACCCGCCACACGGGGATGCCTGAGTACGAGTACAGGCCGTACCAGGTGTCGGAGTACTGTGCCGCCGTGACGTAAGCGGCGGAGCTGGAGTTCTTGGTGATGTTCACCTTGGAGCTGGCGCTGTTCCACGAAGAGAGAGCGCTGTTCATTGGCGTCTGCCAGGTTGAATTGTAGCTCCAGGGCTTAATCTGGAAAGTCGCGCTGGGCATTCCACCGCCATAATAGGTAGCGCTGGCCGGTGCGACCGAGGTCAGCGCGAGAGCGCCCGTAAACAGAAATGCTGCGGTGGCTCGCCATCCGAGAACCTTCCGACGGCGCATCGTTTTACTGTCTGGAATCGACGTTTTCATTACTGCACCTTCTCTTCCTTCTTCGTTCTTTCCTATTCCTTCTCCTCGATCGAGGGGAAGCCTTGTGCGCTGCGGTTCGACAATTCCTTATCCGGCTATTCCGAGCTGGTCGAGGAGGTCCCCTGTGAGGCGGATCGGATTATCCGGGCTCGTCTCTATGCCTTCCGGGGTGATGAGGTAGCTGGCTTGGGCGGGGTTCAGCAGCGAGGCGGGCGCGTCACTGTAGACGGCGAGGAAAAGTATCACCATCTCTCCGGGTTCGAGGCAGACAACGGGGGGCTCTGATGCGGGGTACTTCACCTCGATGCGCTCGCCGGCGTTCAGCTTGCCCTTCGCCGTTGCGTTGACCCGCACGGTCGTGATGACATAGTCAATTCCGTCTTTGACCTCTTCTCGCTCGCTGAGAACCTGGCCTGCAATGATTGCGTCAGCGGCGTCGGCAAGTTGTGATTGCGTCGCATACCAAGGGTAGTCGGCGGTGTTTTGCCCGCCGGGTACGAGGCGCAGTTGCGACACAGCGAACACAGTGACAACTAGCAGCAAGACGGCGATCCCCGCTCCGAGCACCAGTCTGGACCGGTGTGGCCGCGCGCGAGGCGCGACGCTGGCTACAACGGCAACTGGCGTCGCCACGATCTGGGCGAGAAGGTCGAGCGCTTCGGGCCGGAGGGGTGCATCACGGGGTGTGGTCGCGGGATCAGCCTCGGCGAGTGCGGTATCGAGGTAGTTCATCATTTGTCTCCTTTCCGGGCAAGATGGGTGGGGAGCAGCTCACGGATGCGGGTGCGTGCGCGGTGCAAGCGCACCCGAGCGGTCGGCGTCGAGATGCCTAGGATGGCTGCGATTTCGGAGATGTTGAGGTCATCCCAGTACCGCAGCCGAAGAATCTCCTGCGCCTCCTCGGGCAGAAGTGACAAAGATTCGGCAACAGGGGAGTCGCGGTGCTCCTCGGGGTTGGATATGAGCGTGTCGTGCCCGGTTTGCGCGATCAGTCGTTGCGTCGCCGCATCCCGGCGTCCAGTGCGCCGATAATGGTTGAGGACGACGTTTCGGGCGACAGCGAATAGCCAGGATCGTGAGGTCTCGTGACGTGGCTCATACTTCTGCCACGCGACTCGGAACACATCGCCGGCGAGCTCGGCCGCATCCTCACGATCGGACACGCGTCGTTCTATGAACCGCAGGATGTCGTTGTAAAAGGCGTGGAAGAATGTGGAAAATGATTCGACGTTCTCGCTCATGCGTCACCTCCAGCTCGCCGCGCAGCCTGTTACTTAGGTAGTTGCCGCTCGTGCCTCGAACGTTACCGGCTGGATGAAAAACCTTCAGCGCTGCCCATTTTTGGGTTCAGTCTAAGTTCGGCAGGGAGAGCGAGACACAGCGGACTTCCGCCGTGTGAACAGGAAGAACAACGCGGCACTATCCCTCCAGAGATCCCTGACTGCCATTGATGCTGATAGCGCGGCCGACCTCGTACCCGCCAGCGGCCAACTGTATTCGGCAATCACGAAATAGGTTTCAACGATTCGTAGAGGTGCGACTGAGAGCGATTTCAGGCTCCGGCCAGATGCCCCCAGAGAATCCCCTACTGAAAACCGAACTTGTCGCGGTCACCGTTCCCACCCGGGCAGGCGGTACTGATCAGAAGTTGGCGTCGATCGTGCTGTCGTCAGGTGACGAAACGCCGCCCTGTGGCGGATCCGCTTTCGGCGACACAGTCGCTGCGCTGAGCGCTCAGGAACTGAACTCCGGGAGGTTCGCTCTGTGCCGAAGTTACGAACCCTTTGAGAACACAACAGTCAACGAAGTACCGGACCCCGAATCGCCGTCGGAACCGCAGATACGGACATGGCTAATCCTCTCCGGTTCCTCCACAACAGCAAATATCTCGAAATCTCTTCCACCTGCGGTGGCCTCGGCCCAACGATAAACATCTTGAAAATCATTGACATCTGCGATGCGCCACTCTTCAATAGCTCGAGAAAATCCCGGCTCGATCGTCAAAGACCAAAATCGAACACGATATCCAGAGGGATCTACGGCAAGGCCGACAACGTCTGCACCAAGTACCAAATCAACGCGCAAACCATGCCTCCGGTAGTTGATTCGCTAAAGGTCTAGGGTACTCCAAGCCATTCAGACGATCCGGCTAGAACCCGATTGCCTGCAGGAAAATTTCGGGTGCCGGATCGAGCGTCGAGACCCGCCTAAGCTCGAACGATGCACTTAGTGCGTAGGACTCGCGTTTTGACCGAATTCGACTTGGAATGTGGTGACATCACTCGAGCCCACGGCCGCGCCGCCGTTTGCCACAAAGCTGGCACCACAAGCCACGCCCATCCATGGAGAGTAAATTGTGTTGGCAGTGTAGGCCGGGCTATATCCCACAGGGGCGCGCAAGACGTAGCTAACTCGCGTGCGGAAGGTACCGGGCCCCTGACTACACAATGTGCTCGCGTTTTCTGAAGCCGAACTAGTGTTGAATACGTCATAAAATGGATAGCTCGACCAAGTTGAGCCGTTTGACTTTTCTAAGTAGACGGCGAGATATATCTCCTGCATCACCACTGTGCACGATACTGTCCCCGTCGAGTTGATGGTGCCGTTAAAGTGTGTCGAGGGATGGGGATTGTTCGCCTTGATCGTGCACACGCCGACAACAACAGCGTTCGCCGGAGAAGCAACTGACGCTCCCGTGATTATTGTCGCTACTAGCAGAGCACTAGCCAGCATGCTGACAGATCGTCGCGATGCAAGCCAACCATTTGCCTTCATTCTTGAGCTCCTACTTCTGAATTCCACACGTCAACGATGGCAGGTGAGGTTCATTGCCTATTCATCGAGAGTGAATCGCACAGTCCTCATTTTGGAGGACATCCCGGATTCTAGTTTGAGGTGCAACAGGTGGTTGTGGCCTGTGCGAAAGCAGAGTTCTTGGAAGGTATCGACGGGTGGTGCAAGCCGATCCCGTGCGGGCATCCCGCCAAAGAGGAAATGCGCTCCCGAAGGCAGCTTTCGAGGGCTTGAAATGCGGCCCGCTCACCGTTCGGCATGTGGCACAACTCGCACCCCTGCCGCAATGGCGAGCACTATCGCTGGGTGGACCTGATTTCAGATTTCATCATCTTCTTACGCTGAGCTCGCGCATCGCGGCTCCACTAGCCTGCTTGTATGCCAAGAGAGTCCTACAACGTCCGCACGCTTCGCTTAAAGGCGCTGTCTTCGCTCAAGACCGGGATCACCGCATTCAATGGGTTGGCGGACGACGGTCGGACAACCACCGTCCTGCTGAGTTTCCAACATGCCTTCGAGATGCTACTTAAGGCGGCGTTGGCCGCCGCGAAAGCACGCGTCTTCGACCGAAGGACTGGGAAGTCGATTGGTCTAAACGACGCGATCAACCTGTGCCAGCAAACCCGAGGCATCAAATTGACGGAGGACGAATCGGGCACGATCCGCGCGCTCGACGCGTTACGCGACGCTGAGCAGCATTGGCACGTGATCGTCGATGAGGGGATGCTCTACCTGTACGTTCGCGCCGCGACCACTCTGTTTGACGACCTGCTCTCGCGAGTTTTTGACATGCACTTAGCTGAGTATCTGCCGGCGCGGGTGCTACCGATCAGCGCAGAGCCGCCGCAGCAACTCGATCTGTTAGTTGATCGCGAGTTCCAGAGGGTCGCCGAGCTACTGAGGCCGGGGCGACGGGCCTCGGCAGAGGCTGATGCCCGAATCAGAGCGCTCTTGGCTACCGAGGCACTCGCTGATCCCAGAGCTGCAGAGGTGAGCGAATCGGACGTACGACGAGTCGCGAAGGGTATTCGTGACCGCAAAACGCGCGAACAGGTCTTTCCCAAATTGACCGGGTACTCGACCGATGTCGAGGGCAGCGGTCTCACCGTGGAAGTAAGGTTGGTGAAATCCGGCGGTCTGCCAGTCACCTATATCTCCGATCCTCTCGGGGAGCCTGCTGCCATTCGCACTGTAGATCTTCAGAACAAGTTTTACATGGGCCCCCTCGATCTCGTCCGCCGTCTGGGCATAAAGCAGAATGAAGCATTGGCGCTACGTCGCCACCTGGGCCTCGACGGTGATGACGGCCATCATTCGCATCAGTTCATTTTTGGGCGCTCAAAGTACCTCCGTTACTCGGATAACGCGCTGCGCGCGATGAAGGAGGCCATGTCGACAGTTGACCTTGACAAGGTGTGGCGGGCACATCGTACTGTCGCTTTCAACAGCCCAGTTACGTCGTTGCCGCAGTGCGCGGAGCCCGGATGCGTAAGCACGCGGAAATAGATATGTCGCGTCAACAGGGAGACGTCGCGCGCGGAGGAACATTCTCGGCCTAGCCTCAGTGATTCTTCTGATTCGAGGAAAGAGCGTGCAGCCGGGTCGACTGGCGGTTGCGAAGTTCCCGATGCGCTGTCAAGCTTCGACCATGGATTTCAGACGACCGCGAAACGGCCGGATAATCGCCGGCGTATGTGCGGGGATCGCACGCCGCTACGGTTGGGAAGTCTCAACGGCCCGTCTGCTGGCGCTGCTTACCTTCCTGCTACCCGGGCCGAACGTTCTCATCTACGTTGTACTGTGGATCCTCACTCCTTCCTCAGATGACTTCTAGCCCGTCACGTCCATAGCTTGAGCGGTCTGTTTCGCTCGATGTCACTTCGGTGATCTATTTGAATCGCATTGTGCGGAACGTCCGGGTCACCGCTTCTGACGCAAAAGGACGTCACCGTGGCTTCCGCGATCCCCGTTCCGTTGTGACACAGCGCGGAACTCCCGGTGACCATTTGCTGTCGACCCTGAAAATGCGTCACTCGAGGTTCCGTTTGCGGGCAGGCAGCGTAGCTCGCCGTGCGACCGATGAAAGCAATTGTGTAGCGCCGGGCCCGCTGGCCAAAGCCAATCTTTTGCGTTCGTTTTCTTGAACCTTGGACGCCCGCTATGAGCGCTATTGTCCGAACCAGGGCGCGAAAGTGCAGACCTAGCTGATGTCGAAAGTCTCACTTTGGTTGAGACGAGTCGCAAGTATCTTGAGAATTGACATGTGCTTAGAGAATCTTGAGCAAAGTAGATTGCGACTACCTGGGAATAAGCAATTGCCGCGCATAGAGATTGCATGAATGAATCAGATGAAGAGCTAGAGTCCATCAACGCTGTCGGCGATCGACTGCTCAACGTCGAACAGCTGGCCCAAATACTCGGGGTCAAGGTGTCCACAATCCATGACTGGCGTTATCGAGGGGGTCCCCTCGACTTACCGCCTGCCGTCAGATTGGGGTCTGCACTTCGTTGGCGTGCCAGCGATGTACGCAAATTTCTTGACGACCTCAAGACAGAGTGACCGCGGTAACACGTCGCTGTTTTGGAGCATCAACCCCAGTTGGGCGGCCATGATCACATGCAAAGTGTCAGGGGTTCAATTCCCCTCCGATCCCTTGAGCTATATAGAGGAATACCGAACTCTATAGAAAAGTTGGTTCAGGGGGTCAGGGGTTCGAATCCCCTCAGCTCCACCAATGTCCTGTCTCAGGACATAGGAAACCGTTGAACCCCCGGGGGTCAGCGGTTTTCTTGGTTTTGGGGTTGGTAGTCCTTGGTGGGGTCGAGGGTGAGACGACGCGCACTGGCGTAGCGTTGACTGTGTCGAGGGAGAGGGAACCGCCATGGTTGCAGGCACTGCGTCACTCTCGCCCGCCGACATCGCGGCAATTCGCGCCGACTTTCCTGTCCTCGCGGATCGGGTGAACGGTGAGCCGCTGACGTATCTTGACTCGGCAGCGACCGCGCAAAAGCCCCTTCAGGTGATCGACGCCGAGCGCGACTTTTTGCTCCATCGCAACGCCGCCGTTCATCGCGGTGCGCATGCCCTCGCTGTCGAGGCGACGGAGGAGTTCGAAGACGCGAGGGCCACCGTTGCGGCGTTCATCGGCGCAAACGAGCACGAAGTCGTGTGGACGTCGAACGCCACCCAGGCCATCAATCTGCTCGCCTATGCGCTCTCCAACGCGATGACCTCGCCGCAGTACGGGAGCCTTGCCATCCATCCGGCAGACGAGATCGTGGTCACCGAGCGCGAGCATCACGCGAACATCATCCCGTGGCAGCAACTTGCCCAGCGCACCGGCGCGACGCTGCGCTACATTCCCGTCGACGACGATGGCATGCTTCGCATGGACCTTCTGGATCAGATCGTCACCGACCGAACCAGGGTGCTCGCCTTCTCCCACGTCTCGAACGTGACGGGCACTGTTGCACCGGTTTCTGAGCTGGTTGCGAGGGCACGGGAGGTGGGCGCGCTTGTCGTGCTGGATGCTTGCCAATCCGTGCCGCACCTGCCGTTCAACGTCACGGACCTCGACGTCGATTTCGCTGTGTTTAGCGGTCACAAGCTGTATGGTCCGACGGGGATCGGCGTCCTGTACGGGCGCCACGAGCTGCTTGAGAAACTTCCGCCATTCCTCACTGGCGGCTCCATGATCACGACGGTGTCCATGGACGTCGCGGAATTCCTTCCTCCTCCGCAGCGGTTCGAGGCCGGCACCCAGCCCATTTCGCAAGCGATCGGACTCGCCGCAGCGGTGAAATACATGCAGGACATCGGTATGGAGCGGATTACCGAACACGGTCGTGCTCTGGGCGCGCGATTCGTCGACGGCCTCTCAGCGATCGAGGGTGTCCGGGTGATCGGAGTGGGAGAGCGCGTCGGACTCGCGAGCTTTGATCTCGCCGGGGTGCACGCTCACGACGTTGGGCAATTCCTCGACGACCGCGGTATTGCGGTGAGGGTTGGCCATCACTGCGCGCAGCCGTTGCACCGCCGGCTTGGCCTCGCTGCTTCCGTGCGGGCTAGCGCTGCAGTGCACACGACCAGCGACGAGGTTGATCACCTGCTGAACGCGCTCACCGACGCCGCGAAGTTTTTTCGAGGTTCACGATGACGTCTGAAGAATTTCGAGAACTGTACCAGCAGCTCATCCTCGACCACGCCTCAGCGGGCGAGGGGCGCGGCGACGTGACGACGCTCGCGCTGCAATCACACCAGGTCAACCCGATCTGCGGCGACGATATTACGCTCGGCGTGCGAATGGATGGAGACCGGATCGAGGAGGTGCGGTGGGATGGCGACGGCTGCACCATTTCGCTGGCCTCCGCATCCCTTCTCACCGGGCTCGTCTCCGGCCTGACCGTGCACGACGCGCAGGAGCTGATTGAGGAGTTTCGCACGGTGATGCGGTCGCGCGGCCAGTTAGAGCTCGACGAGACGCGCTTCGGTGACGCCATCGCGTTCAATGGCGTGTCGCGCTACGCCGGCAGAGTCAAGTGCGCGATGCTCGCGTGGACAACTCTGGAGCAGGCGCTGGCGCAAGTCGACGCGTGACCTCAGCTCCACAGCGCAACGTGGAATTTGTTGCCCCGCCGGGAAAGACCGCGAGACCCCGTCGGCGACACCATGGCCATGGTCGCTTCCGCTGTCGTGACGAAACGCTGAAGAATTCGGGCTGACGGGTTGGCGCGTCCGCCATCCAGCACGGTTGCCCACCACAAACCCTGGATTGGGGTATCCGCAACGGACAGCCGCACCAGATCGGCAGGCGGCATCGGTTCAGTACCGCTCTCCTGCGCGGCGCGGCCACGAATTCGTGGCGCCGCGACATGGCCGAGCGCGAGCATGATGCCCTCCCCGCCTGCGACGGCCGCAAGCGCATCCGTTTCACTTGTCAGTTCAATCACTTCGGGCAGTGCGGGAAGTCGGCCGAACCAGCGGCCGTCCTCGGTGAGCGGCTCGAAGCCGCCCGGCCCGGCGAACCACGGCACAGACAGAAGCCGACTCGCCGGAACGGGGCCGGGGTCGGCTGCGAGCGGATGCCGCGTCGACGCAACCATGATGCGTTGGTACTTGAAGAACGGGACGAGTTCGAGTCCGGCGCTCGCGGACGGTGCCGGCCGCGCTCCGAGCGCAATGTCGTAGGCACGTTCGCGCAGCAACGTCGCGATGTCGTCGGCATCTTCGACGATCACGTCGACAGAGTCTGAGGCGACCCATTTTCCGAACATGTCGAAGAGGCGACCTGCCGCGTGCTCGGCAAACGCTGCTGTCGCAAGCACCCGTAGTCCCTGTTCCGACGTCGTGGCGTGTGCGACGTCGCGTCGCGTGTCTTCGGCCAGGCCGACAATCTCCTCCGCGTGGGCGGCGAGCGCCCGACCCCCTGAAGTCAGGGTGATACCGGTCGGCGTGCGAGTGAAAAGCTGGTCGCCAAATTCGACGCGCAAGGAGGCGATGGCGGCAGAAACCGCCGGCGCACTGACCCCGAGCGACTCCGCCGCCGCGTGAAGTGAGCCGAGTTTTGCCACGAGTGCGAATGTTCGCAACTGGCTCAGCGTCATTCCCATCGGCCGTTAACCTTTCGCTTATGTCGATGTTGACACTCACTGGGGCCGGAGGCAACATCGGGATGGAACAGCGTCGTCCACCGTTGTGGCGCGCTACCAACGAATCGTTGTGAAGGAGTGGCCATGCAGATCCCGGCGCCATTTGACTACGCGAAGGCGACGAGCGTCGATGATGCTGTCGCTCTCCTGACGCAATACGGTGAGGATGCTCACCTGATTGCGGGTGGTCACAGCCTCCTGCCCATGATGAAACTCCGGCTGGCGAGACCGGACTGGCTCATCGACATCAATGATCTCCACGACTTGGACTTCATCAAACGCGATGGCGACCAGTTGCGGATCGGCGCGCTAACGCGGCACCGCGCACTGCTTGAATCTGCGGAAGTCCAGTCGCTTTTTCCGATCATGACGGATGCGGAGCGTGTGGTGGCCGATCCGATCGTTCGCAATCGCGGAACCATTGGCGGATCGCTGTGTCAGGCCGACCCGGCAGAGGATCTGTCCACCGTGTGCACGGTGTTGGGTGCTGAGGCGGTCATCCACAGCGCCCAGGGCGATCGCGTGATCGGGATGGAGGAGTTCCACCGCGGACCGTACGAAACGGCCGTCGCCTACAACGAGATGCTGATTGAGGTGCGTATCCCGATCCGGCTCAATTCCTCCAGCGCATACGAGAAAGTGGAACGCCGGGTGGGCGACTGGGCGGTGGCGGCAGCGGGAGCTGCCGTGACGTTTGCCAAGGATGGCACTCTCGACGATGTTTCAATCGGCGTCACGGCGGTGGGGCTCACGGGTCGCGTGACGGACGCGGAAGCGGCGCTTCGCGGTCACAAGCCATCGGACAAGTTGATCGCTGAGGCGGGCCGCCTCACCGGCGAAGCGGTCGACCCCATGAGCGACCAGCGCGGTTCGGTCGAATACAAGCGCCATCTCGCGAATGAGTTGACGCAGAGAGTGCTCAAACGGGCGATCGCCCGCACGCAGGGACAGGAGGCATGACCATGCATGTGACGATGACGGTGAACGGCGAAGAGGTTGAGCGCGACATTGAGCCGCGCGTGCTGCTCGTCCACTTCCTGCGCGAGAATCTGGGCCTGACCGGAACGCACTGGGGGTGCGACACCTCCAACTGCGGGACCTGCGTCGTACAGATTGACGGCGAGCCGGTGAAGTCCTGCACGGTGCTCGCGGCGATGGCCGACGGGCATGCGGTGCGCACGGTCGAGGGCCTCGAGGTCGCGGGAACGGTTGATCCGGTCCAACAGGGATTCATGGAGGAGCACGGTTTGCAGTGCGGCTTCTGCACACCAGGAATGATGCTGACTGCTCGAGCGCTCCTCGACGAAAACGCGCACCCCACGGAGGACGAGATCCGCGAGGCGATTTCCGGGCAGATCTGCCGCTGCACCGGATACGCCACCATCGTTCGGTCCATTCAATGGGCCGCTGACCATCCGGCCGAGACCGTCGGTTCCGGCGTTACCAACGGGAAAGTGAAGTCATGACAATCGTCGACGATCCAAAGACCCGCAAGAACAGCGACTACGAACACGGGCGTGATCACGAACATAACCCGGCCGCAGCGGCCACTGAGCGTCCGATCGGGTTTGGGCGACTGCAGCGCAAAGAGGACCCGCGCTTCGTTCGTGGGCAGGGCAACTACACGGATGATGTGGTGCTGCCCGGCATGCTGCACGGGGCGATCCTGCGCTCGCCGGTGGCGCACGCGCGAATTGTGTCCATCGACACGAGCGAAGCTCTGGCACGCCCAGGCGTTCGTGCGGTGCTCACGGGCAAGGACCTTGAGCCGCTGAAGCTGGCCTGGATCCCCACGCTCTCCTACGATGTTCAAGCCGTCCTCGCGACGGACAAGGTGCGCTTCCAGGGTCAGGAGGTCGCGTTCGTCATCGCGGACGACCGCTATGCGGCGCGCGATGCTCTTGAGCTCATCAACGTGGAGTACGACATCCTTCCGCCGGTCATCGATGTGCGGCACGCGCTGGACGCCGACGCGCCGGTCATCCGCGACGATCTGGAAGGTCGCAAAGACAACCACATCGCCGACTGGGATTGCGGCGACCAGAAGGCGACCGAGGCGGTATTTAAGAAAGCTGACATCGTCCTGAAACAGGAGCTCGTGTACCCTCGCGTGCACCCAGCACCCATGGAGACGTGCGGTGCGGTGGCCGACTTCAATGCGGTCTCCGGTGAACTCGTGCTCCATGTGACCTCGCAGGCGCCGCACGCCCACCGCACGGTCATTGCCATGGTTTCCGGCATCCCCGAGCACAAGATTCAGGTCATTTCACCGGACATCGGTGGTGGCTTCGGCAACAAGGTCGGGATTTACCCTGGCTATGTGCTCGCGATCGTCGGTTCGATTGTGACCGGCAAACCGGTCAAGTGGATGGAGGACCGCTCCGAGAACCTCATGTCCACCTCGTTCGCCCGCGACTACATCATGACGGGGGAGATCGCTGCGACCAAGGATGGAAAGCTGCTCGGTCTTCGCGCCAACGTCCTCGCCGATCATGGCGCGTTCAACGGGGTTGCTCAGCCGACAAAGTATCCGGCCGGGTTCTTCAACATGTTCCCAGGCAGCTACACGTGGGAGTCCGTCTACGGGAAGGTTACGTCCGCGTACACGAACAAGGCGCCGGGCGGTGTCGCCTATGCCTGTTCGTTCCGCGTCACCGAGGCCGTGTACCTCGTCGAGCGGATGATCGACCGGCTCGCGATGGAACTGAAAATGGACCCCGCCGAGTTGCGGCTCAAGAATTTCATCAAGCCTGAGCAGTTCCCCTACGACAACAAGGCCGGATTCGAGTACGACTCCGGCGAGTATGAGAAAACCATGCGCCACGCCATGGACCTCCTCGGCTACGACGAGTTGCGCAAGGAGCAGGCGGAGAAGCGGGCTCGCGGTGAACTCATGGGGATCGGAATCTCGTTCTTCACCGAAGGCGTCGGGGCCGGTCCGCGCAAGCACATGGACATCCTCGGGCTCGGGATGGCGGACGGCGCTGAATTGCGCATCCACCCCACCGGGAAAGCCGTGGTGCGTATTTCCGTGCAGTCTCAGGGTCAGGCTCATGAGACGACTTTCGCCCAGATCGTCGCGGAGGAAATCGGCATTCCACCGGAGGACATCGAGGTCGTGCACGGCGACACCGATCAGACGCCGTTCGGCCTCGGGACCTACGGCAGCCGGTCGACACCCGTCAGCGGCGCCGCCGTCGCGATGGTCACGCGAAAGGTGCGAGACAAGGCGAGGCTGATCGCCGCGGCGATGCTCGAAACCCGACCTGAGGATCTCGAGTGGGAGAAGGGGCGCTGGTTTGTGAAGGGTGACCCGAGCGCTGGAAAGACCATTCAGGAGATCGCGCTGGCCGCCCATGGCACCATGGAACTGCCGGAGGGCGTTGACGGAAACCTCGACGCCGAGGTCACCTACGACCCGCCGAACCTCACCTATCCCTACGGTGCCTACTTCTGTGTGACCGACATTGACCGTGGCACGGGGAAGGTTGCCGTGCGGCGTTTCCTCGCCGTCGATGACTGCGGAACCCGCATCAACCCGATGGTCATCGAGGGGCAGGTGCACGGCGGTCTGACTGACGGTGTGGGAATGGCACTCATGGAGATCATCGAGTTCGATTCCGACGGAAACAACCTGGGCGGCTCGTTCATGGACTACCTGATCCCGACGGCGATGGAGGTGCCAGACTGGGAGACCGGATACACGGTGACCCCGTCTCCGCACCACCCGATTGGGGCCAAGGGCATTGGCGAGTCAGCGACCGTTGGATCACCTCCAGCGATTGTGAACTCGATCATTGACGCCCTGAGCCCGCTTGGCGTCACCGCCATCGACATGCCGTGCACGCCAGCGCGGGTGTGGGATGCGATGCAGGGCCACGCGACACCGCCGGTGTGATAACTGAACGGGAGAACGGCCTATGACGGTCACCGTGGCCGTTGCGAGCAGGCAGCGGGAGCTTGAGCAGGAGCGTCAGGCGTTTGTGCGTGCCACCGTCGTGCGCACTCAGCGTCCGACGAGTGCCCGCGCAGGCGACGTCGCGGTCGTCGACGCACTTGGCGCCATCACCGGCTTTGTGGGTGGGACCTGCGTTGAGGCCTCGGTGCGAGAGTTCAGCCTGCGCGCGCTGGAAACCGGTGAGCCGCTTCTGCTTCAAGTGCGCCCAGGAGATGTGGGCCGCACCGAGCAGGAGGGTGCGATCGAAGTGCATAATCCCTGTTTGTCTGGAGGTTCGATCGACGTGTTTCTTGAGCCCGTTGTTCCCGCTGCGCACGTTGTCGTCGTCGGCGACGCACCCGTGGCGCAGTCCCTGAGCATCCTCGGCGCGGATCTGGGGTTTGAGATGGAGTTGGTCGACGGCGAGTCCTGGCAGCCGGGCGAGCGGGACAGCGCGGTCATCGTCGCCTCGCACGGGCGAGGCGAAGAGGTGGCGCTTCAGCGTGCGCTCGAAGCCGAGATCCCGTACATCGGCCTGGTGGCGAGCGAAAAGCGGGGCGCGGCGGTGGTCGCATCTCTTCAGGTCGATGATTCGCTGCGGCATCGGGTGCACACCCCCGCCGGGCTTCGGCTGGGTGGCACAGCTCCCGCTGAGATCGCTCTCGGCGTTCTCGCGGAGCTCGTGCAGTTTCGCGCCAACTCTGACACACAGTCTGCTGGCGCGACAGCGGGTCCAGCGACGGGCATCCGCGCGCACAGTGCTGAGGGTGCCGCGGGAAGCCCAACGACCGCCATTGACCCGGTGTGCGGGATGACTGTCGTCGCGGCTGAGCCGACCGCGCATGTCCTGCACGATGGCGTGACGGTTTGGTTTTGCGCCGAGGGGTGCCGAACCGCGTTCCTGAAGGATCCTGAGCGCTATGCCACGGCCTGAGCTACGTTTCGCCGCCCTCGTGCTCGCGGCAGGGGGGTCGACTCGCCTTGGCCGGCCGAAACAGTTGCTGCCGTATCGCGACGGCGTTCTCCTCGATGCCGTGCTGGGTCTCGTCCGTGCGTTTCCGTTCGAGCAGCGCGTGCTTGCCCTTGGTGGCTCGTCTGACGAAGTGCGTGCCGCAGTGGATACCAGCGGGTTCGACGTCGTCATCAACGAGGAGTACACGACTGGGTGCTCGTCGTCGATCGCCCGCGCCATCGAGGTCGTGAAAGACGACATTGACGGGATCGTGCTGCTGCTCGGCGATCAACCCGAGGTGCGCCCAGAGTCCATTGCCGCCCTCATCGCGGGTCGGGGGAGTGCGCCGATCGCGGTGACTCACTACGACGACGGGCTCGGACATCCCTTCGCCCTCACCAGAGCAACGTTTCCAGCGCTCAGTGCACTGCACGGCGACCGCGGCGTCTGGAAGCTCATTGACCGGCTGGGTTCGGTGGTAGCGAGAGTGCGCGTCGAGGGCAAAGTGCCCAGGGACGTCGACACCGAAGAGGATTACCGGGACCTTCTGGCCGGATCGGCGGAATCGGCGTGAGTGCACGATCCGAGTCCAGCGTGGAGGAACTCGTCCCAGACGTCGCCTCGCTCGCTGCCGGGCTGAATCAGGGCGACTATCTCGCTGATGAGGGACTGCTCACGGCGCTGTTCCTCGCGGTGCGGATGCGACAGCCGCTTCTGCTCGAGGGCGAAGCCGGCGTCGGAAAGACGGAAGCGGCGAAGGCGCTCGCCGGGTTGCTGGACACCCCGCTGTTTCGACTGCAGTGTTACGAAGGCATCGACGCGGGTGAGGCGCTCTACGAGTGGAACTATCAGCGGCAGCTGCTTGCCATCCGGCTGTCGGAAGCGCAGGACACCGTGCGCGCGGCCGACGACCTGTTTACTTCGGAATATCTGCTGAGAAGGCCGTTGCTGCAGGCCATCGAACATCAGGGTCCTCGACCGGCCGTTCTGCTGCTCGACGAAATTGACCGGGCGGACGCCGAGTTTGAGGCGTTCACGTTTGAAGCCCTGGCAGAGGCGTCCGTCACGATCCCGGAGCTCGGAACAATCCGCGCGACGCAGCCCCCGATCGTGATTCTGACCTCGAATCGCACCCGTGATCTTCACGACGCGCTCACCCGTCGCTGCCTCTACCACTGGATTGACTTCCCGGCGCCGACTCGGGTGCTCGAGATCGTCCGACGCCGTGTGCCGGGTGCCTCGGAGCCGCTTGTCGTGCAGACCACGAATGCCGTGCAGCGTCTTCGCGCTCTCGACCTCGTCAAACCGCCAGGCGTTGCCGAGTTGATCGACTGGGTCTCCGCGTTCACCGTGCTCGGGATGAACCGAATCGATGGTGCTGCGGCAGCGTTGACGTGGGGCGCGGTCATCAAGAATCGGGACGACCTTGAATTGGTGGGCGCCAGGGGCGGCGAATGGCTGGTCGCCGATGGTGAGTGACGACACCGCGAGAGCGTTCAAAGTCGACGTCGCCGTGCTTGCCGTCGCGTTCGCGGCTGCGTTAAGGCAGGCGGGCATTCCGAGCACCTCGGACCGCGCCGTGTGGCTGGTTGATGCCGTGCGTCTCGTCCCGCCGCTCACGCGGTCGGAACTGTACTGGACCTGCCGCACCGTGTTCGTGACTGCGCAGCATCAATTGCCGCGGTTCGACGAAGTGTTTGATGCGGTCTTCGGTGGTTCGGAGGACTTTGCCGATCGCGGCGATCCGAATGCACCCGACGCGCACGCCGCTCATCGTCGCACAGCAGCGGACGACCGTCCGGTCAGGCAGTCGCCCTCCGGCGGAGCGGACACATCGACGCCGCCGGCCACGGCGGGATCCGACGATAGCGGGGACGGAGATGAGGAGGAGGCGACGGATGCGTTCCTTCTCGCCGCGAGCAGCGAGGAACGGCTGCATGCCGCGTCCTTTGCCGCACTGGAACCGGACGAGCTCTTGCGCATGCGCCAACTGGTGGAGGCCCTCGCGCTCGCGACACCCGTGCGTCCGGGGCGCCGCAACCGCACGTCGCCTCGCGCACGCGACCGCCTGGACATGCGGCAGACTGCGCGGGCCGCGCGGCGAAGCGGGGGCGACGCGGTGCGCCTTGTCTACTCTCGGCCGCTGCCTCGAGCCCGCCCGCTCGTCCTGCTGTGCGATGTTTCCGCCTCGATGGAGCCATACACCCAGGTGTTTCTCTCTCTCATGCAGGCGGCAGTGGTGAGCGCGCAGGCCGAGGCATTCGTGTTCGCGACCCGGCTGACTCGTCTCACGCGCCACCTTGGATCGCGCGACCCCGACCGGGCGTTCGAGCGTGCGACGGGGGGAGCTGAGGACTGGGCAAGCGGGACGCGACTTGCCGACGGCATCCGCGAATTCATCGACAAGCATGGCCGCCGCGGAATAGCTCGCGGCGCCGTCGTTGTCGTCCTTTCTGATGGTTGGGCCCAGGATGACCCAGCGGAAATTGAGCGGCAGATGGCGAGGCTCGCCAGACTCGCGCATCGCATCGTCTGGGTCAATCCGCGCAAAGCTGCTCGTGGCTATCAACCGCTCACGGGAGGCATGGCAGCGGCGCTGCCCTACTGTGACGCGTTCCTCAGCGGCCACAGCTACACTGCGCTCCAAAGTCTTGTCGGAGTCATCGCTGATGACTCTGGACCAACGAAGAGAAAGAGGAAGAACTGATGGAACTTGACAGCAGCTTTACGGTTGATGCTCCCATCGACGACGTGTGGACGACGGTGATGGACGTGGAACGGATTGCCACCGCCGTGCCGGGAGCCGAGCTCACGGAGAAATTGTCCGACACGACCTATCAGGGGATGGTGAAAGTGCGGGTTGGACCGCTGAGCATGCAGTATCGCGGACAGGTCGAACTCATCTCCCGCGACGACAGGAAGCACATTGCGGTGTTCAAGGGCAAGGGTCAGGAGAAGGCCGGTCAGGGCACCGCGGAGGGCACCGCGACGGTGACATTGACCGAGGACGACGGCAAGACGACGGGTGTGGTGCACGGTGACGTGGCCCTGTCCGGAAAAGCTGCCGCGATGGGCAAGGGAGTGATCAATACTGTTGCCCAGCAAATCATGGGCATCTTTGCCGGCAACCTGCAAACCATGCTGTCCGGAGGCGAATCCACCTCTACCGGTGAAAGCGCCGACGGTTCGGTGAAAGGCATGACTCTCGTCGCTGGCGCGATCGGCTCGATGTTCCACCGGGACGACAAGGACAAGGACAAGGACAAGGACAAGGACAAAGACAAAGACAAGGACAAGGGCAAGGGCGCGGGCAAGAAATAGCCCATGCGCGACGTCCTCGATTCTCTCCTCGCAGCGTGGCGGTCAAATCAGACCGTCGGGCTGGTGACCGTCGTGCGCACGTTCAAGTCGGCGCCTCGCGATCCCGGTGCGTCGATGCTCGTGTCCAGTGATGGCGCCGCGACGGGATCGGTGTCTGGAGGATGTGTCGAGGGCGCAGTGTACGAGTTGGCCACAGAGGCGATCGCAGGCGCACCTCCCGTTCTTGAGCGGTACGGCGTCAGCGATGACGAGGCCTTCGCGGTCGGCCTGACCTGTGGCGGCATCCTCGACGTGTTCGTGGAGCGGGTGTCGCGGGAGACCTTTCCCGAGCTGGAGACGGTCGCTGAGGATGTGGTGGCCGGGCGGCCGGTCGCCGTCGCGACCGTCATCGAGCACACCGATCCGGCCAGGGTCGGAACCCGGATTGTGGTCCGGCCCGACAGCGCGGAGGGAACCCTCGGCAGTGCGAAGGCCGACCAGCGCGTCACTGACGATGTGCGTGGTCTGCTGGCCGGGGGAATAACCGCCACGCTCGGCTTTGGGCCGGAGGGCGAACGTCTCGGCGAGGGCATGCGGGTGTTTGTGAATAGCCTCGCGCCAGCACCGAGACTCATCGTGTTCGGCGCGATCGACTTTGCCTCGGCGTTGGCGCGTCTCGGCGGCTTTCTCGGATATCGCGTCACGGTTTGCGATGCCCGTCCCATCTTCGCAACCCCGGCGCGTTTCCCCGACGTCGACGAGCTCGTGGTGCAGTGGCCGGACAAGTATCTCGCGGAGCAGATTGATGCTGGTCTCATCGACGAGCGCACAGTGCTGTGCGTCCTGACGCACGATCCGAAGTTTGATGTTCCGGTCCTGAGCCTTGCGCTTCGCGGCCCGCAGGTTGCCTACATCGGGGCGATGGGTTCCCGCCGAACCCACTCCGACCGCGTTCGGCGGTTGCTCAAGGCCGGTCTCACGCGGGAGGAGACGGACCGTATCCATAGCCCGATCGGGCTCGATCTCGGTGCGCGAACGCCGGAAGAAACTGCGGTGTCGATTGCCGCACAGATTATCGCGTTGCGCTGGGGCGGCTCCGGTGCGCAGCTGTCCGACGAGTCCGGGCCGATCCACCGCGCCATTAAATTGCCAACCGAGGCGACCCCGCTCGTCAACGGGTGACAAGTGACCCGTTTCAGCCGCGCGTTTAGCGGGCTTTGTGGCTGTCCCAGCGCAGGGTTGCGGCGGCGAGCACGGCCGCGACCACGGTGGCGCTCAGGATGGCGACCTTCGCGGCATCCGACTGCGCAGTGCCGGGGAACGACAGTTCTGCGATGAGCAGCGACACGGTGAAACCGATTCCGGAAAGCAAGCCCACCGGTACGAGGTCCCGCATGCTGAGCGCCTCAGGCAACCGCAGCGCCGTGAATCGCGTGACCAGGGCTGTCGTGGCCAATACGCCAACCAGTTTTCCCACAATCAGGCCGACGGCGATGGCGCTGACTACGGGCTGCGCGAACAGGGAGCCGATGCCGCCGGCATCCAGGAACGAAACCCCGGCCGCGAAGAACGCGAAAATGGGCAGAGCGACGGCCGCAGACCACAGCCGCACGGCGTGCTCATAGTGGTGGGTGCGCGGTTGGGGCTCACCGTGCATGAGCCTGGCCGGAACCACCACCCCCAGTAGCACGCCGGCAATGGTCGCGTGCACCCCTGAGTCGTGCATGAGGGTCCAGGCCACGAGCGCGAGGGGGAGCAGGATCCACCACTGAGGCTTTCGCATCCGGACGGCAAGGGCGAACACGGCGATGGTGACGAGGGCGAGGATTAGCGAGACGAAACTGATTTTGTCCGTGTAGAACACGGCGATGATGACGATTGCGAGAAGGTCGTCCACCACCGCGAGTGCGAGCAGGAAGGTTCGTAAAGCCGTCGGCAGGCCGCGACCGAAAATCGCCAGAATGGCCAGCGCAAACGCGATGTCGGTCGCCGTCGGGATCGCCCAGCCAGGAAGCGAGTCGGTGTCGCCAGCCAGAAGCACAATACCGAGATAGAGCCCAGCGGGCAGCAGCATCCCGCCGATGGCCGCAAACACGGGCACCGCTGCCTCCTTGAAGTTGCGGAGGCTGCCGGCGACGAATTCGTGCTTCAGCTCCACGCCAACCACGAAGAAGAAGATGGCGAGCAACCCGTCGGTGGCCCAACTGGCGAGCGATAGATCAAGGTGCAGGGATGCCGGACCAATCTCGAGTGCCGACACCTCGAAATATCCGGTGCGCCACGGCGAGTTGGCCCACACGAGGGCGATGAGCGCCGCGAGAACGAGCAGACCGCCGCTCGTCGTCTCCAGCGTGAGGAAATGGCGCACCCGCTTGCGGCGGGAAGGGGAGACTCGGGCTTCTGACATGTGACTCCAAGGGATCAGTTGCCCCTGCGACAGGGTCGTCGAGGGAGCCGCCGACCAGACTTCCCGGCAACCCCAAGACCCCATTGTACCGGGACAGATTGTACGGTCGCGGATAGAGTAGGCGGCGATGAACGACACGCTCGGCTTCGCCACGATCAACGACGCCATCCGAATCGTCGACCTCGCCGGGGTTCTCGCCAACGCCGTTCTCGGCGGTATCGCGGCACGGGCCGCCAGGCTGGACCTGGTCGGATTCGTCATCCTGGCGATTTTGTCCGGTCTCGGGGGCGGGATGATTAGGGACACTCTCCTGCAGCAGGGCACCGCCGTCGCGCTCACCGACCCGTACTATCTCGGGGTGGCGATCGTCGGCGCCATCATCGCGTTCTTCATCCGCTTCAAAGGTCGCTTCTCCCGGCTCGCGCTGTTGCTGCTCGATGTTCTCGCCGTCGGATGCTGGGCAGCGGTCGGCGCGCAGAAGGGCCTCGTCGCCGGGCTCGGCTGGCTACCGGCGATCTTGCTCGGCATGGTGACGGCAATTGGCGGAGGCATGGTGCGGGACCTCTTCCTTATGAAAGTCCCGACGGTGTTCGGCGGCAATACCCTCTACGCGACGAGCGCGTTCGTCGCGAGCGCAGAAATGGTGGTGTTGACTTCCCTGGGCTTGCCGGAGCTCGGCACGCTCGTCGCCATCCTGAGCGCAGCGGCGCTGTCTCTGCTCGCGAAAAGGTTCGGCTGGATTCTGCCCTCAGAGGTGCGAATCCGACCGCCGCGGCGTCTGAGCGGCTGGTTAGCTCGATGGTGGAGTGGGCGGGGAAAAGTCCGACGGCGAACCTCGCGCGTGGAAATGCCAGACGCGGAATAATCACCACTCGGCGGTGCGGTAGTCCTTCAGGAACACCCCGTGGATGTCCTCGCCGGACTCGCCGCGCACGATCGGGTCGTACACGCGCGCTGCGCCGTCCACGAGGTCGAGCGGGGCATGGAAGCCTTCCTCCGCCAGGCGCACTTTCGTGTGGTGCGGGCGTTCATCGGTAATCCATCCGGTGTCCACGGCGGTCATCAGGATGCCGTCAGTTTCCAGCATCTCGCCAGCACTCGTGCGCGTGAGCATGTTGAGCGCGGCCTTCGCCATGTTCGTGTGCGGATGACCCGGCCCCTTGTAACGACGACCGAACTGGCCTTCCATGGCCGAGACGTTCACCACGTACTTGCGGCGGGCGCTGCTGGCCGCCATGGCGGGGCGCAGGCGGCTGATGAGCAGAAACGGCGCGGTCGTGTTCGCGAGCTGAACCTCGAGCAACTCGAGCGGTTCAACCTCCTGAACGTGTTGCGTCCAGCTGTTCACGTGCAATTCGTCGGGGACCAGGCCTCCCGCGTCGATCGCGGTGCCCGCGGCCATGCGCTCGAGCGAGGAGGATCCGGCGGTCATCGCAAGCTCGGCAAGCTCCTCGGCCGACACCTGCGCTGTGCGGGCGAGAAGCGGATGCGCGGCCACCGACGCCGCCAACGCCTGCGGGTGCGCATCATTCGTGTGACCGAACGTGAGCATGTCGGGGAGCGGACCATCCGGGAGTGGTTCAAGCTCTGCCGCGGCAAGCGGCGCGTAGGCGCCGGGGGAGCGACGGACAGTTTGTGCCGCGTTGTTGATGAGGATGTCGAGCGGTCCGGCTTCCGCCACCGACTCGGCGAGACCCAGTACCTGGGCCGGATCGCGAAGGTCGATGCCGACGACGCGCAGACGGTGCAGCCAGTCTGAGGCATCCGGAAGTGACGAAAACCGACGGGCAGCATCGCGCGGGAAGCGGGTGGTGATGGTCGTGTGGGCACCATCGCGAAGCAGACGGAGCGCAATGTGCATGCCGATTTTTGCGCGACCACCGGTCAGAAGCGCACGTCGGCCGGTGAGGTCGGTGCGTGCGTCACGTTTGGCGTGACTGAAGGCAGCGCACTCCGGGCAGAGTTGGTGGTAAAACGAATCCACCTGGGTGTACGGCTGTTTGCAGATGTAGCAGGCGCGGGGTTTGATGAGCTCGCCGGCGACGGGCGCGGCGATGCGTGTGGCGAGCGGGATTCCTTTGGTTTCGTCGTCGATGCGGTCTGGTGCCCCTGTGGCCGTCGCGGCAACAACGGCGCGATCCGCCTCGGCAATGCCGGCCCGCTTCTCCAATCGGCGGTTCTTCTTCACCGATTTGAACATTCGTGCGGTCGCCCGGCGAACGGCAATGAAATCGGGATGATCCTCGTCGAGTTCGTCCATCGCGGCGAGCACCCGAAGCACCGTGTCCAGGTCCGCGGGGTCGATGCTTCCCTGCGCACTCATTTAGGACACCCCGAGCAGCACCGCTGCGGTGATGGCCATGGCGACGCCGACGAACTGGAGGAGCGAGAGGCGCTCCTTGAGCACGAACCAGGCGAGGAGCACGGTGGACAGCGGGTACAAGCTCACGAGGACCGCGACGACGGCGAGGTTTCCGGTATGCAGCGCGAGGACAAGCAGGATGTTGCCTGCGCCCAGCAGCACGCCGGCGGTCACGCTAAGAATCCAGGCGCGGACGCTCGGACGTTCGCGGTCACGCGTCGGGACCGGGTTTGGTGTGGTTGCCGTGAGCGGTGCGCCGTGCAGCCACGCGTCACTCGTCCGGAACTGCCGGATGGCCAGAAGGGGCAGCAACAGGATGAGGCCGACTGCGAGGTCCAGAAACGCCGGAAACACACCGGATGCCGCTGGGGCGTTGTCGAGGGCGACAACGGAGAGCCCCAGCGTGACCCCGGCGACGAGCGCGAGAATCCCGCCGCGTGCGGTGATCCGCTCGATGGCGGGTTGCCCCGCAGGGGTTTTGGCAGGGACAGAAATCACGGTGGTGGCGACAAGTGCCAGGACGACGGCCACCCAGGCGATGGGGGAGAGGGTTTGCCCTGTGGTGGCAGCGACGACGACCGGAATCGCCGTCTGGATGAGGGCGATGAGCGGCGCGAGCAGGCTCATCGGCCCAATGGACAGAGCCGCATAGAACGTGACCATACCGACGGTCGCGAACGCACCAGCGATCACCCCTGCCCAAAGTGCCACGTCGCTGAACATCCAGGGGCTGAGCGCCAGAGCAACGGCGGCGACCACGGTGGCAGCGAGATACACGACGGTGCTCGTCTTGAGCACGGTCAGCTTTCTGGCGGTGAACGCTCCAAGAAAATCGGAGGCACCGTAGAACAGGCTCGCCGTGAGGGCGAGGGCGACGACAAGTCCCACGAGCTATCGGCCACACCACGGGATCATGTGACAACTGTAGCTGTCGGCGCGCGCCGAACGTAGCCGGCGGCGGCTCTAGGCTGAGATCATGGCCGCGACACAACTTCTTCTGGACTGCGATCCTGGGCTGGATGATGCCTTGGCTCTCCTTCTCGCCCACAGCGACCCCGCACTGAGTCTGGTCGCTGTGACGACGGTCGGTGGCAATGTCGCCCTCGACACGACCACGAAGAACGCTCTCGAGTTGCGTGAGTATCTTCGCTTTCCGGATGTCCCGATCGCTCAGGGCGCGGCGGGCCCTCTCGTCCGCGAGACGAAGAACGCGGCCCAGGTACATGGTGTTGGAGGACTGGGTGACGTCATCCTGCCCGCGGCAACACTTCCGCTTGACGAGCGCACCGCGGTTGACCTGATTATCGAGACCCTGGGGTCTGCGCCGGGAGAAATTCACCTGGTCGCCACCGGTCCGATGACGAACATTGCACTCGCTCTGCGCAAAGAGCCGCGGGTGGCTGAGTGGGCTGCATCGTTCGTCATCATGGGGGGTTCGTTCACCAGAGGAAACACCACTCCGGCCGCAGAATTCAACATCTACGCCGACCCCGAGGCCGCCGCCGAAGTGTTCGACGCGGGATGGCAGGTGGTGATGGTGGGACTCGATCTCACCCTGCAGGCGCTCGTCAACGACTCGATAAAACAGCGGATGCTGGCGCTCGGCGACCTCGGACGAAAACTGGTCGTTCCTCTCGCCACGTTCTGGAACGACCCGCAAGACCCGGATTGGGGCGGCCAGGCTGTGCACGACGTGTGCGCGGTCGCCTACCTCAGCAGGCCAGAACTGTTCACCACCGTTCCCGCGCGCGTCGAAGTGGAGACGGCGGGTCAATGGACCGCAGGCATGACTGTGACCGACTTCCGCTCCAGCGTGCCCAACGCAATCGTCCCGGTGAAGCTCGATGTCGAGGGGTTTTGGGACTACGTTCTGGACAGCTACGCGCGAGTGGCTGGTTAGGCGATATTCACCCCGACGGTGTGCAGACCGGTCGCGCCATCCGGAATGACGTCCGCGACCTCCGCCGTCTGTACTAGGCCGTTCGCATCCGTCGCGCGCACCGTGAGGGAATGATGGCCGCTCGTGGCGTCCCACGAAAAGACCCACTGGCGCCAGGTGTCTGGGGAGAGATCGTCGGCGAGTTCCGCCTCCTGCCACGGGCCGTCGTCGATCTGAACCTCCACCCGTGACACACCCGTGTGCTGCGACCAGGCAACGCCGGCAACGGTGACGGTACCGGCCGGTAGGTTTTCCGAGAATCGTGGGGTGTCAATTCTCGACGACAGCTTCACCGGTCCCAGGGCGCTCCAACCGCGGTGCGTCCAGTAGGCCGCATCCGCTGCGAACGTCGTGACCTTCAACTCGGTGACCCACTTGGTGGCGGAGACATAACCAAAGAGACCTGGCACCACCATGCGCACCGGGAATCCGTGCTCGGCTGGCAGTGGGCTACCGTTCATCGCCACAGCGAGAATGGCGTTCCGGTCATCGGTGAGCGCGGCCAGCGGGGTGCTCGCGGTGAAGCCGTCGGCACTTCTGGACAACACCATGTCGGCGCCGGATTTCACGCCGGCCTTCGCGAGCAGGTGACGGATCGGGTATCCGAGCCACAGCGCGTTGCCGATGAGGTCGCCACCGACATAGTTGGAAACGCAGGCGAGCGTCGCGTAGCTTTCCTCCAGAGGGAGGGCGAGGAGCTCATCAAAGCTCAGGGTGACTTCCTGGTCGACGAGCCCGGTGATTGTGAGGGACCATTGGGCCGGATCGATCGACGGCACGATCAGTGCGGTGTCAATGCGGTAGAAGTTGGCGTTGCTCGTCACGAGCGGCGTGATGCCCTTCACGTCGAGCGAAGCGCCTTGCGGGATGGGTGCCGCCGCGACCGCCGGGCGTGGGAGGGTGAACATCCGGCGCGCGGAATCGACCGCCTGAATTCCGCCCGCGACGAGGCGGCCCCCCACTGCGGCGACGACGCCAAGCCCGGCGGCGAGCCCCGCATTCATGAGGAACGTGCGACGGGCAACACCCTGGGCAAACGCGCCAACAGAAGTATCGACGGCAACCGCTCGCCGGTCGAGAATGGCCAGTACCCAGACGCCCACGAGGATTGCCGCGATTGACGGAAGGGCGGACACCAGGGAAGACCCTTCCCTGGACATGGCCGCAACCAGGCCAAGACCGCCCACTGCGGCGACAATGACGCGCCCCCACGGTGGCTTAGCCCGTTCGGTAAGCCCTGCGAGCGCGGCGAGGATGGCCACGAGAAGGGCGACGGAAACGATGATGACGACTTTGTCCGCGGTGCCAAACAACCCGATGACAATCTCCTTGAGCCACGCGGGTGCCAGATCAATGACGAGAGAGCCGGCGGAAAAGAGGGGGCTCGCCGTTGGGGAGAGGATTGCCGCGAGCACCTCGGCGACGCCCAACCCTGCGCTCACTGCAGCGAGTCCGGAGAAGACTGCACGCCAGCGCGCGCGAGTGCGAGCAAGGGGGCTGGGTCGGGAATTCGAACCGACCGATTGTGCAGACATGACCCCAGCATAGATTGGGGCCCGGCATCAAGCCTGTGGTGTGCAACGGTTAAGGGGTGCAGATTCCCCACACCGACGATCCTGACCAGCTCTATGCCGCGTTCGTCGACTGGGCGTCGGCCGAAGGCTTCACGCTTTATCCGGCGCAGGACGAGGCGGTCATGGAACTCGTTTCCGGGGCAAACGTGATCCTGAGCACTCCAACGGGCACCGGCAAATCTCTCGTGGCGATTGCCGCGCACCTCACTGCGCTTGCTGCCGGGCGGCGCAGCTTCTACACGGCGCCGATCAAGGCGCTCGTGTCGGAGAAATTCTTCGCCCTCGTGGACATTTTCGGTGCTGAGCGGGTGGGAATGGTGACGGGCGACTCGAGCGTCAACGCGGACGCGCCCATCATCTGCTGCACAGAGGAAATTCTGGCAAACCTGTCCCTGCGCAGCGGCGAAGACACACCCGTTGACCTTGTCGTCATGGACGAGTTCCACTTCTACGCTGACCCCGAGAGAGGCTGGGCCTGGCAGGTTCCGCTCCTTCGCATGCCCAAAGCTCAGTTTCTGCTTCTGTCGGCCACACTCGGTGAGATCGACTGGCTCGCCGAGGATCTTACGAGGCGCACTGGACGACCGACGGCGGCCGTCACGGGCGTGGATCGTCCGGTGCCTCTGCACTTCTACTACGCCACAACACCGATCCACGAAACCGTGGAGGAGCTGCTCTCGAGCGGCCAGGCTCCCATTTACATCGTGCACTTTTCGCAGGCGGCGGCCCTCGAGCGCGCCCAGGCGCTCACGAGTGTGAAGATCATTGATCGCGAGCAGCGGGATGCCATCGCGGAGCTCATCGGGGATTTCCGGTTCACCACGAAATTCGGTCAGACGCTGTCACGCCTCATTCGCTCCGGGATCGGGGTGCACCATGCTGGCATGCTTCCGAAGTACCGACGCCTTGTTGAGCAGTTAGCGCAGCGCGGTCTCCTCCGGGTGATTTGCGGCACAGACACCCTTGGCGTTGGCATCAACGTACCGATCCGCACGGTCGTGCTCACGGCGCTCACCAAATTCGACGGCACGCGCATGCGCCAGCTCAACGCGCGCGAGTTTCACCAGATCGCGGGCCGTGCGGGGCGTGCCGGGTTTGACACGGCGGGAACCGTCGTGGTGCAGGCGCCGGAGCACGAGGTGGAGAATGCCCGGCTCGTCGCGAAGGCCGCAGGGGACGAGAAGAAACTGAAACGGATGGTGCGCAAGAAGGCTCCGGAGGGATTTGTCTCGTGGGGGGAACCGAGCTTCACCCGCCTCGTTGCGGCGGAGCCGGAGCGGCTCGTCTCCAGCATGCGCATGAGCCACGCGATGCTGCTCAACGTGATCGGTCGCGGCGGCGACGTGTTCCTCGAGGTGCGCGCCCTCGTGGAAGACAACCACGAGCCGAGAGCCAGACAGCGTGAATTGGCCAGGCAGGCGCTGGGGATGTACCGCACTTTGCGCACGGCGGGCATTGTCGAACAAGCGGGAGGGGACATCCGGCTCACCGTCGATCTGCAACCCAATTTCGCGCTCAACCAGCCTCTCTCGCCGTTCGCGCTCGCGGTCATCGACTTGCTCGACCCGCAAGCCCCCGGCTACGCGCTCGACGTCATTTCCATCATCGAGGCAACCCTGGATGACCCTCGCCCCGTGCTGTCGGCGCAGGAGCACCGTGCCCGCGGCGAGGCCGTCGCGGCGATGAAAGCGGAGGGCATCGAGTATGAGGCGCGGATGGAGCTGCTCGAGGAGGTAACCCATCCGAAGCCGCTCGAAGAGCTGCTCGATGCCGCGTTTGAAACTTACCGCTCATCACAACCGTGGGCGGCCGACTTCGAGCTGCGACCCAAAGCGGTCGTGCGAGACATGTATGAGCGGGCCATGACGTTCAACGAGTATGTGGGCTTTTACGAACTGGCCAGATCGGAGGGGTTGCTGCTCCGCTACCTTTCGGATGCGTTCCGCGCGGTGCGCCAGACCATTCCGGAGTCGGCAAAGTCGGAGGAAATTCAGGACCTCGTGGAGTGGCTGGGAGAACTCGTGCGTCAGGTGGATTCCAGCCTTATCGAGGAGTGGGAGGAGCTCAGCCATCCGAACGAAGCGCCTGATGACGAACCCGTCGTCCCGCCCGCGCCGCCGTCGGTCGTCACGAATGAGCGGGCGTTTCGCGTGCTCGTGCGCAACGAACTGTTCCTCCGCGTTCAGCTCGCCGCCCTCGATGACGCTGAGGCGCTGGGCGAGTTGGACGCAGAATCCGGGTTCGACGCCGAACGCTGGGGCGAGGCGCTCGACGAGTATTACGCGCGACACGACTACCTGGGGACGGATGCGGATGCCCGCAGCTCGGCCATGCTCATCATGGAAACAGGCCCGCAGGTATGGAACGTTCGGCAGATCTTCGCCGACCCCGCCGGCGATCACGATTGGGGGATCACGGCTGTCGTCGACCTCGCCGCGTCGGCGGAGCAAGGCGTTGCCGTGCTGGCGGTGACGGCGGTCGGCGAAATCTGAACCGCTAAAGGTACCCGCTCGGGTGTTTACTGGCATGATGACCGGTCAACAGCGTCTGGTACTTTCGATTGCGATTCTCGCTTCGTTCGTGGCGTTCCTCGATGGCTCGGTGGTGAACGTCGCGCTTCCGGCCATCAGCTCAGAATTGGGAGGCGGGCTTCCTACGCAGCAGTGGGTCGTCGATGCGTATCTGATCACCCTCGGTGCCCTCATTCTCGTTGCGGGGTCGCTGTCGGATGTGTACGGCCGGGTTCTCGTCATTCGCGTCGGGCTCTGGGGGTTCGGGCTCACCTCGTTGCTCTGCGCCCTCGCACCCAGCGCAGAGATTCTCATTGTCGGGCGGGGCCTTCAGGGTGTGGCCGGTGCGCTCCTCGTACCGAGTTCGCTCGCCCTGATCATGTCGGCGTTCCGAGGCGCTCAACAGGCGAAGGCGATTGGCTCATGGACAGCGTGGACGAGCGCGGCCTTCGTGGCCGGTCCGGTCGTTGGCGGTCTGTTCGTCGATCTGTTGAGCTGGCGATTCGTGTTCGCCATCAATCTCCTCCCGATCGCCCTGACGATTGTTCTCCTGCTCAGACTCCACCATGAAAGCGAACGCGATCGCACCGTGACCGTCGACTATGTCGGCGCGATCCTGGCAATCATCGGCGTTGGTGCGCCGGTGTTCTCGCTCATCGAACAGGGCAACTTCGGCTGGGGGAGCCCGGCGATTTGGATTCCCCTCGTGGTTGGAGGGCTTGCGTTCGCTGGGTTTCTGTGGCGTCAGTCCACGGCGAAGCATCCTTTGATGCCGCTCGCCCTGTTCCGGGTTCGCAATTTTGCCGTCGGCAACGTTGCCACGTTCTTCATTTACGGGGCGCTCGGGATTTCCGGATTCATTCTCGCGGTCTACCTTCAGCAGGTCGGTGGCTGGCCTGCAACACTGGCCGGTGTCGCCGCGCTCCCGGTCACCGTCATTGTCATGGCGTCTTCGTCGTTCTTCGGGGGTCTCTCCGGCAGATTCGGCCCGCGCTTGTTTATGACGGTCGGGCCGATCATCGCCGGATGCGGTCACCTCCTCATGCTCTCCGTGACCGAGCAAGTGAATTACTGGTGGCAGCTGCTCCCCGGAATTATCGTGTTCGGTCTGGGTCTCGCCATTACCGTGGCTCCGCTTACTGCGGCGATTCTGGGAGCGATCAGCGAGAAGCAGGCGGGGATCGGCTCTGCCATCAACAATGCGATCGCTCGCATTGCCGGACTCATCATCGTGGCGATGCTCGGGATCATCGTGGTGGGCCGCCTCGACGTCAACGGTATGCACCGCGCGCTCGTCGTGTGCGCGGCGATGCTCATCGCCGGCGGCCTGATCTCAGCTGTGGGGATTCAGAATCGCGTGGAGGCCGCACCGTCGCTCAAGGGATGAGGAGGAGCTTTCCGATTCTGTCGCCGGCCTCCAACGCCTCATGGGCCTGTTGTGCCTCGGAGAATGAGTATCGCCGATCAACGACGGGTCGCACCTGCTGTGATTCGACCCACGGCCAGGCGTTCGCAAGTACACTCGCGACGATCTGCTCCTTCTCCGCCAGAGGTCTGGCACGCAACGTGCTCGCGCGGATGGTGCCCCACTTGGCCATCAGGCGCCCGATACTCAACTCTCCGGGCGTTCCGCTCTGGTTGCCGATCAGCTCGATGCGACCGTGCGAGGCCAGCGCGCGCAGGTTTCGATCCAGATAGCTGCCGCCAATGGCATCCAAAATCACATCGGCACCGCGTCCGTCTGTGGCAAGAAGCACCTCCTCGACGAAATCCTGCTCCTGGTAGTTGATGAGGATGTCGGCACCGAGCGCGCGGCAGGCCTCCAATTTCTCTGAAGAGCTCGCGGTGACCGCAACGCGGCAGCCAACGGCGCGGCCCAGTTGAATCGCCATTGTCCCAATGCCGCCTGATCCGCCGTGCAGGAGAAGGGTTTCCCCCGAGCGGAGGTCTGCGCTCATGAATACCGTCGACCAGACCGTCGAGAGCGCTTCTGGCAGCCCGGCGGCATCCACCAGATCGACAGAATCGGGGACGGGGAGCAGGAGCCCTTCGGGGACAGCGACGAGTTCAGCGTAGCCACCGCCAGACAACAGGGCACACACGCGGTCGCCAATGCTGGCCGTGGTGACACCATCACCCAACGCCACGACTGTTCCGGAGACCTCAAGGCCCGGCCATTCCGGTGCGCCAGCCGGTGGTGGGTAATTGCCCTCCCGTTGGTGAATGTCTGCGCGATTGACGCCGGCCGCGGCAACCGACACCACGACCTCGTGTCGCGCGGGAACCGGATCAGGTCGCTCTTCTACCCGAAGAACTTCAGGGCCACCGGACTTCAGAATCGTGACTGCACGCATGGCAACACAGTACGCTGCACGTCAGAGACGAGCGTTACTCGGTGGGGAGCTGGTATCCCTCGAGGTCCTCGATGACGATGGGCTGATATCCGTCAGCGGGTGGGACAACCGTGTTCGACACCGCAGTTTGCACAGCAGGGTGCACGGCGGGCGACGCCACAGCAGATGACACGGTGCCTGTGGATACGACAGCGAGGAGGGCAGCCGCAATGACGAATGACGCTGCAGCAGCGCTCGTGGAGGCGTTCGCCATCGTGAGCGTTCCCGCTGCGCGGAGGCGCCGGACGGCGATGCCAATGCACAGAAGGACCACGACCGCGATCGCGAGAGTCGCAATGAACGGCACGGGGACTATGGCGCCGGGGGATGAGGCGCTATTCAACTCAGCAAGCATCGCTGGTTGTTCCTTCCGGGGGTGTCAGGAACGTTCCCGCTCGGGTAACGGAAACCGCGACTTTCAGCGAACCCCGTTTGGGGGACACGTCAAGGCGCACTTGAACGATACAGCACGGACCGGTTTGGTTCAACGCGCGTTGGCACGCGTGCCGTCGAAAAATGCTGCGTAATCGCGCCTGGAACGCGTGATTCCGCCGTCAATGCGCGAATTGGCGGGGGCAAACGTCTGAATCGCTGCAGGTGCGGCCTTCCCGGACTGTGCGCGCTTCCACGTTCCGATGACGGTGCCGTCGTCGACAACGGTTCCGCGGAACACTCCATTGCCGCCCGGCACGACGTCACCGGCGCGGTCCTCTGGAAGCTGGGGTGAGCGGTTCTGGTACCCGAGAAGGTATTCGTCGAATCCGGGAAGAAGTCGGATTCCGTCCCGCGGGTACGCGGGTAGTAGATCCGCAGCGAAATATAAGGGCTCGCCGCCGCGATCGAAAGTATCGAGCCGGGGCAGGGCAATCGCCAACCCGACCCTGGCCTGCGTCAGCGTCGTCGAAGACCACCAGGCAAAGTCACGAATGCTCGCGGGCCCGTGACTGCGGAAGTAGCGATACACGAACTCACCGAGGGACTCCTCGGTGTCGAGAGCGCGCTGCTCTGGAAGCCACTCCTCGAGGAGCGCAAAGGTCTGTGCGGCTCCGGATGGTGGTCCAAAAACCACGGTGCCACTTTGGGCGAGGAACCACAGCACGTGGTAACCCCGCTGCCCGGTCGTGGCCACGCCTGCGTCGTCGAATACGCGGTACATTGCCTCCCGCGTGAGTGCGGCACCTCCCACAAGCGCCCTGTATGCGGCATCACGCGCGCGCTCCAGGTCGCGGTCGCTGAGTTCCAAAGCCGCGCGCCGGGCAAGCGAGCCCCGAATGAGCCGATCACTGGTCAGGCTCAAAATCCACTGCACGTCCTCTGGGGCGACAACGTGGAGGGTGCCGCGCATCGGCCAGGTGCGCACGATAGTTCCGTCGAGGAACGCCTGGTTGACCTCCGCGTACGACAGCGTGGGATTGCGCAGGCCGATGGACCAGGTCACACTCGCCAAATCCTGGCCCTGCATCGCGGTCATCCAGCGCACGATGTCTGCTGGGCTCTTTTCCGCGGGTGTGGAGATGCCCTGGGCGGCAAGTCTGGCGCGAACCAGGTCACGGTCGGATGCTGCTGACACGGTTTCGTTACGCCCCGGCTGCAGCGATGGCGCCCGCAGCCCGCACCAGTCCGAGATGGGACAGCGCCTGCGGAACGTTTCCCACCTGATGACCGGTCTCCACGTCGTATTCCTCCGCGAGCAACCCGACGTCGTTGCAGAAGCTGACGAGGCGATCCATGAGGGTGATGGCCTCGTCCAGACGTTTGCTGTGTGCGTACTGCTCCACGAGCCAAAACGAGCACGCCAGGAAGGGATGCTCGCCAGGCGGCAGCCCGTCGTCAGAGTCCTCGGCGCGGTACCGGAGGAGGAGACCGTTCTGAAGCAGATCCTCTTCGATCGCTTTCACTGTGCCCAGCATCCGCGGATCCTCGTAGTCGATATAGCCGATCTGCGCGAGCTGGAGGAGCGTCGCATCTACGCCGGTGCTGCCGAAATACTGGGTGTACGTGTTGCGTGTGCTGTCGAAGCCATGCTGCTCAATGTCGTCGCGGATTTCGTCCCTGAGCTTCTCCCACTCCTCCACAGGACCGTTGAGCCCGTGGTCGCGTACGGCCCGCACGCCGCAGTCCATCGCGGCCCACAGCATGGCGCGCGAATGCGTAAACGCCTGCCTCGGCCCGCGCATTTCCCACATGCCATGGTCGAGCCGTTGCCAGTTCTCCTGCACGAAGCTCAGCATGGCCAGTTGTAGCGGCCAGGAAAACTCGTCTTCCTCGACGCCGACGTCGCGTGCCGTGGCGAGCGCGAGCATGGTTTCTCCGAACACGTCAGCCTGATACTGCGTGAACGCACCGTTGCCTTTGCGCACGGGCGCGGCACCGCGGTAGCCGGGAAGGCTGTCGATGGTGAGTTCGGTGAGTTCTCGCTCACCGCTCAGGCCATACATAATCTGGATGTCGCCGGGGTCTCCGGCGATAGCCCGAAGTAACCAGCGGCGCCAGGTGGCCGCTTCGCTGTGGAAGCCCCTGCTGAGCAGAGCATCGAGCGTGGACGAGGCATCCCGCAGCCACACGAACCGGTAATCCCAGTTGCGCACGCCACCCCATTGCTCAGGGAGGCTCGTGGTCGCTGCGGCTACTATCCCGCCGGTGTCCTCGTGGGTGAGCGCACGCAACACCAGGAGAGACCTCAAGGCGACATCCTCATAGCGATCGTCCGGGTGTACGCACGCGGCTGCCCAGTCCGACCACCATGCCGTGGTGCGTTCGAGAGCGCCATCGACGTCCGGGGCGGGGGAGACGGGCCGGTGCGCCGGATACCAGGTGAGCGAGGTGTCGACGACTTCGCCCTCCGACACCGTGAATTCCGCGCGGTGGGCATGGTCAGATGCCGTCAACCGCGGACCGCGGATGACGACGGCATCCGGACCTGCGACCGCGATGATGCCGTGGACGGAACCCTCCTGCACCTGACGCACCCAGGGCATGGCGTCCGCGTAACCGAACCGAATTCGCACCTCCTGCGACATCGTGACCGTGCCTCGAACCCCGCGCACCCGCCGGATCAGGTCCGCGCGTCGGTCGCCGTGCGGCATGAAATCAATGACCTCAACCTCACCGCTGTCTGTGACCCAGCGCGTCACGAGAATGAAGGTCGTTCCGAGGTATTTTCTCTTGGTTTCGATTACCGGATCGGCGGGCGCAAGTAGCCACCGACCGTGATCTTCCGTTCCCAGAAGGGCGCCAAATGTGGATGCGGAGTCGAATCTCGGCAGGCACAGCCAGTCGATGCTTCCGTCCCGGCCGATAAGCGCTGCGGTGTGGCAGTCGCCGATCATCGCGTAGTCCTCGATGTTCAGTGGCATTCGTCCATCTTGTCACCAGCCGCTGGCGTTACCCTTGGCGGATGACCAAAGGAATCGGAACTCTCGTCATCTTCGGTGCCGGTGGGGATCTCGCGAAGCGGCTTCTGCTTCCGGGGCTCGGCCAACTGGTTGACTCGGGTCGAAGCAAGGATTTCGTTCTCCTCGGCGTAGGTCAGGAGTCACTATCCACCGCGGCCTGGCGCAAACGGGTCGAGACCTCGTTCGCCTCAAGTGGAGCGACCGGTGCGCGTGCGCGAGCGCTTGCCGCGAAGACGGAATACCTCAAGGCCGACGTCACGAACAAGGACGACCTTGAGAAGATCCTGGCAAGGTGCACGGGAACTCCGGCCTTCTACTTTGCCCTCCCGCCGAGGATTACGATCGCGGCCTGCACGGCACTCGCGAAGGTTGAGCTGCCCGATGGCACGGTGTTCGGCCTCGAGAAGCCGTTCGGCACCGATCTGAAAAGTGCTGAGGCGCTCAATCGGCAACTCGTGAAGATTGTGCCGGAGAACCGCATCCATCGGGTGGATCACTTCCTGGGTAAGTCCACCGTTCTGAACCTTCTCGGTCTGCGCTTTGCGAACCGTATTTTCGAACCGGTCTGGAACGCAAACAACATCGAGAGCGTCGACATCATTTTCGACGAACAGCTAGGGCTCGAGGGGCGCGCAGGCTACTACGATCACGCTGGGGCGCTCGTCGACATGATTCAGAGCCACTTGCTCCTCGTCATGGCTCTCGTCGCTATGGAACCGCCGTCCAGCATCGGCGCCGACGACCTTCGTGGATCTATGGCGCAGGTCCTGAGGGCGACAACGGTGTTTGGCGACGACGCGAAAACGGCAAGCAAGAGGGCACGGTATACCGCCGGAACCATCAAAGGCAAGAAGTTGCCGGCCTACGTTCGCGAGCCGGGCGTTGACCCGAAGAACGCTACGGAGACGCTTGCCGAGGTGACATTCACGGTCGACAATTGGCGCTGGGCAGGGGTGCCGTTCCGACTCCGATCGGGCAAGGCGCTCGCCGCAGTGCGGAAAGAGATCATCGTCACGTTCAAGGACGTGCCGCATCTGCCGAATGGTTTCACCGGGAAACCGGGGCCAGCAGCGCTGCGCATCTCGCTGAGCCCGGACGACATCCACCTGGATTTGAACATTAATGGGCAGGGCGACCCGTTCACGATTGACCGGGTGGTGCTCTCAACACAATTCGGTGCAGGAGAACTTGAACCCTACGGCGAAGTTCTCTCTGGCATGCTCTCGAACGACCCAATACTGTCTGTGCGAGGGGACGAGATTGAGGAGTGCTGGCGCATCGTGGCACCTGTGCTGGCCGCGTGGCAGAAGAACGCGGTCACCATGGACAGCTACCCAGCAGGCTCCGTCGGTCCGAAAGCCTGGAAACCCGCAAAGATTTAGGCGATCCACGGCTGGCTACAGTCTCAGTCGTCCGGATCGCTCGGGTCGATCGGGGCGTGGTGGTCACGGCCTGCCTCGCCGCGTTTCCAGTATCCGTCGATTTTCACTTGCGCCTGCGGCAGGTCGAGTTCGCGGCGCAAATAACGCCGGATCGGGATAAGCGTCGTCGCCTCGCCGGCAACCCACACGTAGGTGTTTTCGTCAATCGACCCAAGAGAGCGGATGCCCCGCTCCAGTGCGGCATCCGATTTGTCCAGCCATACGACCCGCGCCTTGTGCACGTGGTCAGGATCGAGGTAGGCGGCATCAGAGGGGTTGTCGAGCTCGACGAATCCGAAGATTTCCACCTCCTCGGGAAGCATCTCAATCCAGCGCGCGAACGCCGGGAGGCTCGACTCGTCGGCGCCGAGGACCACCCTCGTGGCGCCGGTCGGCGGGAGGTGGGAGCCTCGCGGTCCACCCATGCGCACCGGGTCGCCCTCGGCAGCCGATTCCGCCCATGCTGATGCCGGACCGTCGTGATGCAGGAAGACGTCGATATCCAGTTCAGCAGCGCCGCTCGCGGTCGCCGCGCGAAACGCTCGCGGGGTGTAGTCGCGTCGCACGTCCTCGCCGAAGAAGATTTTTACGTGGTCGGCAGCGCCGAGGCTGACGAACGAGTCGAGCTCGTCGCCAGTAACGGTGATTCGACGAAAGCCCGGGGTGAGGCTTGCCGTCCTCGCAACCGTGAGGGATCGGACAAGCGGTTCATGGCGCACAAGTGGGCCGCGTTCAATCACGGGAGTCTCCTACAGATGGGAAGAGACTCCACGCTAGCGCACGGGCGAATTACAGGAGGCCAAGCTTGTCGAGCTCATCGGCGAGACCTGCCCCGTCTGAGGCGCGAACCCAGGGCACCGGGCTGTCCAGCTCAGGTGGCTGGGCTTTGGCGCGACGTCCGGCAAGGACCGCTTCACCGCTCGAAAGGTGGCGGATGGCGATCACGGCCACGCGGTCGGGGTGCGCGGCAGAGAAACTCGCGTAGAGCTCCTCATCACTTTGCCCATCGTCGCCCACGAGGATCCATTGGAGATCGGGGAACTCGTTGACCAGTCTGAGAAGGCTCGCCTCTTTGTGGGCTCTGCCACTTCGGAACCAACGGTCATGAGTTGGTCCCCAATCGGTGAGGAGCAGTGGTCCAGGCGGGTAAAGGTGTCTGGACAGAAATCGGGTAAGCGTTGGCGCAACGTTCCAGGCGCCGGTCGACAGGTAGACGACAGGGGACCCCGGATGATCTCGAACAAGCTTCTCAAACAGCACGGCCATCCCGGCAACCGGGGTTCGAGCGTGCTCGTCCAGGACGAAGGTGTTCCAGGCCGCGACGAGTGGTCGAGGAAGCGCCGTAACCATCACGGTGTCATCAACGTCAGAAATCAATCCGATGGTTGCTTTCGGATCCACGATGAAGATTGGTGCGGTGACCGGGCGTGAATCGTGGGTGTGCATGGTGATGGTGTGCCATCCGGGCTTAAGCGAGACCTCGATGACCGCATCGACAACGCCGCCGCGGTCGGCCGTCACGGAGTGCTCAACGCCATCGATGCCGACGAAAACCGTGGTGTCGCCGACGGGCACACTGGTAAAGCTGCGCCAACCGCGAATTTTCTTGTACTGAATGTCTTCCGCAGCGCCTGGCCGGGATAGGAGCACTCTGGAGAGAACGCGAATCCATTCCGTCGAGCCGTATCCGGTGTAGGGGATGACGGTGGCTGTGAGGCCGCGCTTCCGTGCGCGTCGTTCGCGAAAGCGATGGAATCGGTCTTCCAGCCTGGCCGGGAGGCGGGGGGTAATTTGGTCGGGCGCTGGGGCGCCGGAAGGCGTCGCTGACCCGGTCATGCTCACAGTCTTTCATGGCCGGGGGGCCGTATCGTGTCGCGTGTCTCCGATAGATGGCGGAATGTGTTCGGCCGCTGGTCGTCCGAACCTGAGTATTTCCACAAATCCTTGTCACGAATTACGCCCCCGCGGCGGGGGCACGCTAGGATTTTTTCAACGGATCCAAATGCTAGCAAGTCTCAGCAAGCGGCGAAAGAGACGGAGTTAAAAGTGACCGGAACAACCACGCTATTGCGCAACGAGCCTGTGCAGGCGCGCAGCAATGCTCGACTGACGAGCCTGTTGGACGCTGCGGCAGCCGCTATTGACGCTGTCGGTTACGAGAGGCTCACGACCGCTATGGTCGCCGACCGCGCGGGCGCATCCATCGGTACGGTGTATCGATACTTCCCTGATCGCATCGCGGTTCTGCAGAGCGTGGCATCACGCGCGGTTGATCGCTTTGCCGATCGAATCAGCGAGACTTTTGAATCGTCAACGCATTCCACCTGGTGGGAAGCGATTGATGCGCTCATCGATGGTGGTATTGACGCCTTCCGGAATGAGCCGGCGTTCGCGGCACTCAGGTTTGGTGATGTCCTCGACCTGCGCCCCAGAGAAGACGACCAGACGGGCAGCAGTATCGTGGCGTCGCACGTCGCGCCGATTCTGGTGTCCCGCTACGGAATTGCAGGCGGCAATACGCTCGCATTCCACCTCGAGGTCACGTTTAGCCTCGTCGATGGGCTTCTGGCGCGGGCGTTTGCGTTTGACTCGAAGGGCGACGAGCGCTTCATCACGGAAGCGCGAACCGTTGCGAAGAATTACCTCGTCGGAGTGTTCGGAGAAGTCTAGGCACTGGGAGTTCCCAGAAAATCTCCTCCATTGGGAATGCCAGTGGCAGGGTTTAGTGTTTGACTTTGTTGTCGAGTGTGACGGAGACCATCTGTTGACGCCCGCGATCTAGCTGAACACCATTGTCCGACGAGGAATTGGCCTGATCCACCATGATCGAGTTCCACGGAGTGTCTAAACAGTTTGCTGATGGCACCCTTGCCGTCGACAACTTCAGCCTGTTGATTCCGTCCAGAAAGACGACCGTTCTCGTCGGGTCATCGGGTTGCGGCAAGACCACGCTGTTGCGGATGATCAATCGAATGGTGGATCCGACGAGTGGGTTTATCGACATCGACGAGGAGGACATTGCCTCCCTCGACCCAGTGAAGCTTCGTCGGCGCATCGGCTACGTCATGCAGAACTCCGGACTGTTGCCGCACCGAAAAGTCATCGACAACGTGGCAACAGTTCCGCTGCTCGAGGGAGTGCCCAAGCCGCAGGCCCACGCCAGGGCTCTCGAGCTCCTGGACACGGTTGGTCTCGACCGCTCGCTGGCGAACCGCTACCCGAGTCAGCTGTCCGGTGGTCAGCAGCAAAGGGTGGGTGTCGCGCGCGGATTGGCCGTGGATCCGAACATCCTGCTCATGGATGAACCGTTTGGCGCCGTAGACCCGATCGTGCGCGCCGACCTCCAGCAGGAGCTCATCAGACTGCAGCACGAGCTCGGTAAGACCGTGGTGTTCGTGACGCACGACATTGACGAAGCGTTCCTGCTGGGCGACCAGGTCATCATTCTGCAGGTCGGTGCCCGCATCGCGCAGCAGGGTACCCCCAGCGAAATCCTGGCGAACCCGGCGAGCGACTTCGTGGCCGAATTCATTGGTGCCGGACGAGGGAAGCGCCGGCTCACCGTCGACCCCACGGTCGACTCCTCCGGTGACGACCTTGTTCTCGTCGACAGTTCGGGGAATGCGGCTGGCGTCGTTGACGCACCAGGCGGAGTTCTCTCTGGAGCCGAATCCGGACCCAAATCCCGCAGCATTTCGAACAAGTCGGATCAGGCGGGGGACGCATAATGCAGTGGCTATGGGAGAACCGTGATCTGGTTTTCGGCCTGTCGCTCGATCATGTGCGACTGAGTGCGATCCCGATCATTGTTGGTTTCATAGCCTGTATTCCTCTCGGGTGGCTCGCAAACCGGTTTCGCGTGACGCGGGCAATTCAACTCACCCTGTTCGGCATCCTGTTCACGATTCCCTCGCTCGCCCTCTTCCTCACCCTTCCCTCTGTGCTTGGCACAAAGATTCTCAATCCGCTCAATGTGGTGGTGGCCCTCGCCATCTACGCTGTCGCGATTATGGTGCGCGGGGCTGCGGATGCGTTCGAGTCCGTATCGAGAGACGTCATGCAGTCGGCGACGGCGGTTGGGTTCTCCACGATCTCGCGATTTTGGACCGTGGAACTGCCGCTGGCTGGCCCCGTCCTGCTCGCCAACCTGCGCGTCGTGTCGGTGACGACGGTGAGTCTGCTGAGCGTTGGTGCCCTCGTGGGAAACGGCGCGCTCGGATACCTTTTTATCAACGGGTATCAGCGCGACTTTCCGACTGAGGTCATGATCGGGATCGTGTTCACCCTGATCATTGCCGTCGCCTTCGATCAGATTCTGGTGGGAATCGGTCGGCTTCTGATGCCCTGGGCGCGGACCATGAAAGGTTCTTCGCGCCGGACGCTCACCGTGGGGAGTGCTGCCTGATGCTCTTCCTCGACGCGATCGCGTTCATCTTCGACCCGGCAAATCTGCTCGGCGATAAGGGCATTCTGCCTCGCCTTGTCGACCATCTTCTGTACACGGGGTTGAGCCTCGGAGTCGCGCTCCTCGTGGGCATTCCGATCGGACTTCTCATCGGACACACGGGCAAGGGCAAGAACTTCGTCATCGCCTTGACCGGGTCATTCCGGGCCATTCCCACGTTCGGACTCCTGTTGTTCATCATTCTGTACACGGGACTCGGACTGTGGCCGCTCGTGTTCGTGCTCGCGGTTCTGGCGATTCCCCCGATCATTGCGGGCGCATACTCCGGGCTCGATGCCGTCAACCGCGAGACGATAGACGCCGCCCGAGCGATTGGCATGACCGAGTGGCAGATTCTCGGCAAGGTGGAGATTCCCCTCGCCCTGCCCTTGATCCTTGGCGGTATTCGCTCCGCGACACTGCAAATTATTGCGACGGCCACCATCGCCGGGTATGTCGGGCTCACCGGCCTTGGACGATTCCTCATCGAGGGGCTTGCCTACCACGACTACACGCTCGCGTTCGCCGGGGCGATCCTCGTGGCGGCGCTCGCTCTTGCCGCCGACGGACTCTTGGCGCTCATTCAAAAACTTGTTGTCCCGCACGGGGTGTCCCGCGGGTCAGCACGCACCACCAACAGGTCGCGACGACGGAGCTTGCCGTCTGTCGTGACCAGGGCACCCATCACGGAAGGATAAGAGGAATGCAGTCACACATGAGGAAGAAAATTACGGCGGGTCTCGTCGCAATTGGGCTCACAGCGAGTCTGGCGGCGTGCGCTTCAGGGGATCCGCTCGGCGGTGACGGTTCGACCGATCTGGGCACGATCACGATCGGTTCGCAGGGTTTCGCGGAGAGCGACATCCTTGCCCAGTTGTACGGACAGGCATTGGCGGCGAACGGGTACAGCGTTAAGTACTCGCCATCCATTGGATCTCGGGAGACCTTCATTCCCGCGCTTCAGGATGGGTCGATTGACCTGATCCCGGACTACGCAGGCAACTTGCTCTATGGGGCTGACCCGGAGGCGACAGCGACCTCGACGGTCGACGTCATGGAGGCGCTGCCCAAGGTACTCGAACCTCTGGGACTCAGCGTCGCGTCTGCAGCGCAGGCTGCGGATGCCGACGCGCTCGTCGTCACGAAGGAGTTCGCTGACGCGAACAATCTCGTGACCATTGCGGACCTTGCCCCCATTGCGTCCACGATCACGATCGGCGCCAACACGGAATTTGAGGGCCGCAGCTATGGTCGCTCAGGTCTCGAGTCGGTGTACGGAGTCAAGGGTTGGAAGTTCAAGGCCATCGACGATTACGGCGGACCCGGAACGCTCAGCGATCTGCTGAGCGGCGCCATCCAGGTCGCCGACATCTACACGACGACCCCGTCGATCAAGGCGAACAACCTGGTCGTGCTTGAGGACCCGAAGAACCTGATCGCGTCGCAGAACATCGTTCCGTTGTTCAACTCGAAGGCGTATTCGGTCGCTGTCGCGAACATTGTCGACCAGGTGTCGAACAAGCTCACGACCGCAGAACTGATGAGCCTCAACGAGATCAGCGCCGGTGATTCAAAGCCGTCACCGGAGAAGGTGGCGAAGGACTGGCTGACCCAAATGGGTCTGATCTAGATCTCGTTTCAGGGAAGATCCTCCCGGGTGGTGGCGTCGCCATCACCCGGGATTTCCATGTGACGACCCTGACTGCGCTCCAGGAGTTTTCGCGTCACGTATACCCCAACGAGAAACAGCGCGATGATTCCGACGAAGATATAGCCGGCATAGTGCAGTTGCCCGGAGAGTTCGCGGTAGGTGCCAGCTGCAGCCCAGCCCACTGAGGCGTAGCCGATGGCCCACACGGCGCACGCCGGGACGGTCCAGGCGAGGAATTTGCGATACCGCATGGTGCTCATGCCGACGGTGAGCGGAATCAGTGAGTGCAGGATGGGCAGAAACCGCGAGACGAACACGGCGATGCCGCCCCGTCTGTCGAGATAGTTTTCTGCTCGCATCCAGTTCTCGTAGCCAACCCATTGGCCGAGCCGGCTTCCTCGGATTCTGGGACCGAAAAAACGTCCGAGCGCGAAGCCAATGCTTTCCCCGGCCAACGAACCCACAATCACCGACAGAATCAGCGCGAAGTATTGCGCCCAATTTTCAATGCCCGTGCTGGAGACGATCACGATGGTGTCGCCGGGAACAATGAGGCCGATCAGAACGGACGTTTCCAGCAGCATGCCAACGCCGGCGAGAATCGTCCGCAGAATGGGGTCAACATTCTGCACCAGGTCGAGGATCCAGCTGAGGGCGTCGTTCACTGGGGCAGGGCTCCGATCGGGGTGAAGAGGGCGTCGTGTCGATGTTGCCACACGCCGAGCCTTCCCGGCAGTTCTGCCACGTTTGGGCCGTCGATCCATTCCGTCACGATGCGAATGCCGTGCAGCGCGTTCAGAAGCCACACTTCGCATCCCTCGAGTTCAGCAGGAGTCACACGCTCGCGATGGGTGTCCACGCCGAGGACGGAGGCGAGACCGAACAGGCTGCGTGCCGTCACACTGTCCACCCGGTCGAATTCGGGAGCATCCTCTGGCAGCGGCGGACCGCACAGGATGTCGCCTCTCCACCACACGATGGCACTCGTCGTGCCGTCCACGACGTAGCCGTCCCGCGTAAGAATGACCGCATCATCCGCCCCCCGCAGTCGAACGGCGGTGCGCTCGCCGAGGAGCACGTCGACATCCGGTCCTTTGATGCTGGGCACCGTTCGAGGATCCGGGTGACTTAGGGGCGCGACAACCGCCGAGCGGGACAACTCTGGCGCCGGGCGGTGGCGATACACGAGGTGGGCGGCACCATCTTTCGACTGCAGTTCGAGGCGGGGAAACCAGTGTCCAGTCCGAGGGATGAGGCCGAGCGCGGCATCCCCAAAGGATTTCAGCGTGGAGAGGGGAGCACCGGTGAGCCCGCTGCCGCGTTGCTCGACGCCGTCGCGGAATCTGCTCCAGTGCAATCCGAGGGCGAAACTGCGCCCTTCGCTCACCAGGAATGAGTCCACCACTTCGACCCGAAACTCGCCTGGGTCGCAATAGTCGATGGCGACGAGTGTTTCCCCGTCCCAGCGATACAGCGCGGCATTACTCATAGAGTTAGGGTATGCGCCGCCGGGTGATCTCAGCACACCTGGATTTCTGGGTTGAACCTTCGCTCGCGTTTACCGCGCTGTGCCAGGGAGATGGCCCGGCGTTCTGGCTTGATTCGGGTGTCGCGGCGGGCGCCGGAGTGAGCAGCATCGGAACGGGTACCCGCGTCGTGACGAGTGTGGACGACGGTGTTGCTGACTGGCCCTCCGGCGCGGTTCACGACGGGCCGGTGTTCGATTTTCTCCGTGCCGAGCAGTCCGCACGGGCTGAATTTGCTGCAGACGACGCCGCATTTTCCCCTGGCTGGGTGGGTTGGCTCGGGTATGAGCTTCGCGCGACAACGCTCGGGCAGAACATCGAACGGACCTCCAGATACCCGGATGCCGCATTTTTGTTTGCGGACCGTGCCGTCGTGTTCGACCAAGCCACGCAGACGCTGAGCCTCGTTGCTCTCGGCGATTCCTGGATCGGCGAACTTGCCGAGTGGCGTGACGAAACTTCAGACGCGCTCTCCACGCTCGAGGGTCAGCCAGAGCCGTCCCTGGTGTCGCCGACGCAGGGCGCGCCCGTCAAGGAAGCAGAGTGGGCGCACAGCGACGCCGAATACCTGGCGATGATCGCCGAATGCCAACGCCGCATTGCGGCTGGTGATGCGTACCAACTGTGCCTCACCACCCAGTTCAGCGCACCAGTGCACCCCGACCCGGTGGAGACCTACCTTCGATTGCGTCAGTTGAGCCCCAGCCATCACGGCGGCTTTCTCAGAATCGATGGCGTCAGTCTGCTGAGCTCATCGCCCGAACAGTTCCTCTCTGTGTCGACGTCGGGGCGGGTGGAGTCGAAGCCGATCAAGGGCACGAGAAAGCGGGGGAAGACCGTCGCGGAGGACAATGCGCTGCGCGCCGAACTGGTCGCCAGCGACAAGGAGCGCGCCGAAAACCTCATGATCGTCGATCTCGTGCGTAACGACTTGTCGCGCGTCTGCGAGGTCGGTTCGGTGTCGGTGCCGCACCTGCTGGCGGTGGAGAGTTACGCGCAAGTGCACCAGCTCGTCAGCACGGTGAGCGGAGCGCTTGCGGCTGGTCGTGAGCCCATCGATGCGGTCATCGCGTGCTTCCCGGCCGGGTCCATGACCGGTGCACCAAAAATCAGCGCGGTGGACATCCTCGATTCGCTTGAACGCAGACCGCGAGGAATCTACTCCGGAGCGTTCGGCTACTTCGGTCTGGACGGGCGCGTGGACCTGGCCATGGTCATCCGCAGCATCGTGCTCGACACCGAAGGCGCGACGATCGGCACGGGCGGCGGGATCACGTCGCTGTCCGTGCCGCTGGAGGAGCTGGAGGAGACCCGGATCAAAGCTCATGCACTGTTGCGGGTGCTCGGATTGGTAAACTCGTAGCTCGGGTCTCGGCGTGCAACGGCGTGCCGAAGATCAATGGCGATCACCCGCACACCATTCGCACCGAGAGAGACCGCCGTGGCACACCATCACACTGACGAGGAATCCGGGTTCGACGTCGCCCGAATCCAGGCCAAGTGGCAGGCCGTCTGGGATGAGCTTCAGCCGTTCAGCACGAGCGACCCGGACGACAAGCGCCCGCGCAAGTATGTGCTCGACATGTTTCCGTATCCCTCTGGGGACCTCCACATGGGGCACGCGGAAGCGTACGCCCTCGGTGACGTGATCGCACGGTATTGGCGTCAGCAGGGGTTCAACGTCCTGCACCCGATCGGCTGGGACTCGTTCGGACTCCCAGCAGAGAATGCCGCCATCCAGCGGGGGATCGACCCGCGCGGATGGACGTACGACAACATCGAGCAGCAGAAGAAGTCGATGAAGCAGTATGCGGCATCCTTCGACTGGTCCCGTGTTCTGCACACGAGCGACCCCGAGTATTACAAGTGGAATCAGTGGCTGTTCCTGAAGCTGTATGAGAAGGGTCTCGCGTACCGCAAAGATTCCTGGGTGAACTGGTGCCCTAAGGACCAGACCGTGCTCGCGAACGAGCAGGTCGAGGATGGCCGTTGCGAACGGTGCGGAACCCTCGCGGTCAAGAAGAAGCTCACCCAGTGGTATTTCAAGATCACCGACTACGCCGACCGGCTGTTGGATGATCTCAAGCAGCTTGAGGGCCAATGGCCGGCGAAGGTGCTGTCGATGCAGCGCAACTGGATCGGCCGATCCATCGGCGCGGACGTCGATTTTGTCATTGAGGGCCGAGATGAACCCCTCACGGTGTTCACGACCCGACCGGACACCCTGTACGGGGCAACGTTCATGGTCGTGGCACCGGACTCCGAACTTGCTGCAGAACTCGTGGCGGGGGCGGACGCCGAAGTGCAGCAGGCGTTTGCGGACTACCTCACCGAGGTGGGGAAGAACTCCGAGATCGAGCGGCAGGATGCGAACCGCGAGAAGACGGGCGTGTTCCTCGGCCGGTGGGCGATCAACCCGGTCAACGGAGAGCGCGTTCCGATCTGGTCAGCGGACTACGTCCTGGCGGACTACGGCCACGGGGCGATTATGGCGGTGCCAGCGCACGACCAGCGCGACCTGGACTTCGCGAGAAAGTTTGACCTTCCTGTACGGGTGGTCGTGGACACGAATGCGCCGGTCACCGGCGCCATCCCGATCATTGTCGACGGCGAATTACCGGAGGACCTCCCGCCGCTGGACCCGGCGAGTACGGGCATTGCCCTGCATGGCGAGGGTCGCATGATCAACTCTGGCGTGCTTGACGGGCTCAGCAAGTCGAACGCGATCGCGCGCGCTATTGAGCTCATGGAGGAGCGGGGCACTGGGCGTGCGGCCACGAATTTCCGCCTGCGTGACTGGCTCATTTCCCGCCAGCGCTACTGGGGAACCCCGATCCCGATCATTCACGGCGAGGACGGCGAGCTCATCCCCGTGCCGGAAGACCAGCTGCCGGTGACGCTTCCTCCGACTGAGGGCCTCGACCTCACGCCGAAGGGTACGTCGCCGCTCGGCGCGGCCGAAGAGTGGATGAACGTTGCGAATCCGGTGGACGGGAGCCCTGCGCGCCGCGATCCGGACACCATGGACACGTTCGTGGACAGCTCCTGGTACTTCCTGCGCTTCCTGAACCCGAACGATTCGACGCGCGCGTTCGACCCGGCCGAGGCGGAGAAATGGGCGCCGGTCGACCAGTACATCGGCGGCGTGACGCACGCCATCCTGCACTTGCTGTACGCGCGGTTCATCACGAAGGTTCTCTACGACCTTGGCTACATCACGTTCACCGAGCCGTTCACAGCACTGCTCAATCAGGGCATGGTCCTCATGGACGGCTCCGCGATGAGCAAGAGCAAGGGCAACCTCGTGCGGTTGAGCGAGCAGCTCGAGGAGCACGGGGTGGATGCGATTCGCCTCACGATGGCGTTTGCCGGTCCGCCGGAGGACGACATCGACTGGGCGGATGTTTCCCCGCACGCCTCGGCCAAGTTTTTGGCGCGCGCCTGGCGGCTCGCTCAGGATGTCACCAGCGCTCCAGACATCGAGTGGAAAACCGGTGACCGGGAGCTGCGTCGCGTCACGCACCATTTCCTGGCCGATGCGCCAGGACTCATCGAAGCGTTCAAGTTCAATGTGGTCGTTGCGCGAATCATGGAGCTCGTCAATGCGACGCGCAAAGCCATCGACAACGGGCCTGGCGGTGCGGATGCTGCCGTGCGTGAAGCCACCGAGACGGTCGCGCTGGGCCTCAGCCTGTTCGCGCCGTACACGGCCGAGGACATGTGGGAAGCCTTGGGGTACCCGCCCTCCGTCGCTCTGTATGGCTGGCGCAAGGCGGACCCGACGCTGCTCGTTGCCGAGTCCGTGACGTGCGCCGTTCAGGTTGACGGCAAGCTGCGCGACCGGCTGGAGGTGAGCCCGTCCATTACCCCGGCGGAACTGGAGGCACTCGCTCGTGCGTTGCCCGGCGTCGTCAGGTCGGTGGGCGAGAAGGAGATCGTGACCGTGGTGGTGCGCGCTCCGCGTCTCGTCAACGTCGTCACGCGCTAACTCGCCTTTGCGCTGAGCGGCGACGCGAGCCACGCACTTCTGTTCCCTCGCAGGCCCGCACCGTTGCCCGTGTGCACAGGGCGACGCATCCGCGAGTCACGGCGCCCACTGCGCACATAGTGTCGTCGAATGCCGTCACCGGACCCCCTCGCGGCCGCGCGCACCGGCGGCCTGAGGGTTGGCCACCTGCGGGTGGGCCTCGGTGCCGCCGTGGTGCTCCTCATCGTGGGGGCGGCCGTCGCCGTGCTCGTGTCTGCACTCAACGCCAGTGCGGGGAATCGCACTGTGGTGGGACAGGCGAGCCCGGCACCCAGTGCGACGCCCAGTGCGGGCGTGGGTGGGTTGCCCAATTCTGCCGCGACGATCTACGTGCACATTCTCGGCGCGGTGGCCAGGCCCGGGTTGTACCAGTTCCGCGACGGAGATCGTGCGGTCGATGCGATCAGTGCGGCGGGAGGCTTCACAGACGACGCTGACCAGAAGCAGCTCAACCTCGCGAGGTTTCTCTCCGACGGGGAACAGATTTACGTGCCCACCGAGGAGGAGGTCGCGTCGGGAGTTGGCTCCATTCCGGGTGCGCCAGCAGGTTCGTCCACCGGAAAAGTGAACCTGAACACGGCGGACAGCGCGGCACTGGAAACACTCCCGCGCGTCGGCCCTTCCCTTGCCGCGCGCATCATCGCCTGGCGGGAGGCGAACGGGCGATTCACCTCGATCGAAGACTTAATGAGCGTGTCTGGCATCGGGGACAAAACCTTCGCCGGGTTGAAAGACCTCGTCACGATATGAGGAACGCCGGCCGACTCGTCGCCCCCGCCGTGGTCGGCTGGATCGTCGTCGGCATCCTGATCGGAATTCCGGCCGCACTGTTCCCGAGCACGGTGGTTCTGTGGCTCGTGGCAGCGATGGGGATAGGCGCTGCCGTTCTGCACCCTCGATTCCGCTCCGTGCTGGCCACCGTGAGCGTGACAGTGGCGGTGTCTGCGTTGCTGGTCACGAGCGCCGCCGTGGTGAACGCGGCGCAGAGTCCGCCCGCTCTCGTCGAGGCAGCCAGTCATCACCGATTCGTGACGCTGACCGCTGTGTTGGACGTTGATACGCACGCCAGCGCCGTCTCCAGCGCGCAGTCCCGCGCGCAGTCGTCGCCGACCGCCGTGACGATCACGCGGGTGAGTGTGGGCTCCGAGAGCGTTGACGGCGTTTCGATCCCGGCACTGGTCTTTGGCTTCGTGCCCCGTGCAGGCATCGGGGCGAGCATCACGGTCTCTGGAACGATGACGGCGGCGGAGGCAGGGGACAGGACTCGGTTTCTGGTCTTCGCGCGGGGGAGCGCTCAGCTGACCGCATCCCCGCCCTGGTTTCTGGACTGGGCGAATGAGCTCAGACTGAATTTTCAGGATGCCGCCAGTCAACTGCCGGGCGATGGCGGTGCGCTGCTGCCCGGCCTCTCCATCGGCGACACGAGTGCCGTGAGCGACTCCCTCGACACGGCCATGAAGGTCACGTCCCTCAGCCATTTGACGGCCGTATCCGGAGCGAACTGCGCCGTCGTCGTCGGACTGGTCATGCTCCTGCTCGGCTGGTTCGGGGCGTCGAGACGAGTCCGGGTGTACGTCGCGCTCGCCGTGCTCGTGGGGTTCGTGATCCTGGTGACCCCGAGCGCGAGCGTGCTGCGCGCTGCGGTGATGGCAGCGCTCGTGCTCGGCTCGTTGGCGACCGGGCGGCCCACGCGAGGGCTGGCCATCCTCTCTGTTGCGGTCATTGTCCTCGTGGTGAGCGATCCCTGGTTGTCGCGAGACTACGGGTTCATCCTTTCCGTGCTCGCGACGGCAGGGCTCCTCGTGCTCGCTGGCCCCGTCGCGAAAGCACTGTCCGCGTGGTTGCCAATGCCGATTGCTGCTGTGGTGTCGATACCGCTCGCGGCGCAACTCGCGTGCCAACCCGTCCTCATCCTCTTGAACCCGGCGATCCCGCTCTACGGTGTTCTCGCCAACCTTCTGGCGGAGCCGGCCGCGCCGCTCGCGACCGTGCTCGGTCTCATCGGGTGCGCGTTCCTTCCCATCCTCGAGCCCCTCGGAAAAGTCTGCACCTACCTCGCGTGGGTCCCCTCGGCGTGGATTGCGGCCGTGGCGCGATTCTTTGCGGATGCCCCGGGCTCGCAGGCACCGTGGCTCACCGGGGCGATCGGAGTGGCTTCGGTCGTCATCGTCACCGGGCTCGCGCTCGCGGCGCTGCTGCGGCCGCGGTCACGCTCGAGGAGGCTCATCGCTGCGAGCCTCGCCGTTGGCCTCGTCTGTTATGCCAGCTCAGTCGTCGGCGCAGCTTTCGGTCGGGACGCTGCTCTTCCCCCGAACTGGCAAATCGCCGCGTGCGACATCGGTCAGGGGGATGCCGTCCTGGTGCGAAGCCAGGGAGCCGTGGCGCTCATCGACACCGGGCCTAGACCGGAGCGCCTCGCGCGGTGTCTGGACGATCTCGGCATCGGGCACATCGACCTGCTCGTGTTGACTCATTACGACCTGGATCACGTCGGTGGCACCTCCGCGGTGTTTGGCCGGGTCACCCACGCGATAGTCGGCCCCGTGTCTGACCCGAGCGACACTGCGTTGCGCGAGGCGCTGGTCGGCGCGGGCGCGAGCGTCGAACAGGTCTCACGCGGGAGAAGCGGGATGCTGGGCGAACTGCGCTGGGAGGTGCTGTGGCCGCCTGCGCGCCTCGGCACGATCGAGCCTGGTAACCCGGCCAGTGTGACGGTCCGCTTCGACGGCGTCGGAGCGTGCAGCGATGGATGCCTGAGTTCCCTCTTTCTCGGTGACCTCGGTGAAGAAGCACAGTCCAGGATGCTCGGTGTGGCTCACCCGGCCGAAGTCGACGTGGTGAAAGTCGCCCACCACGGTTCTGCAGACCAGTACGAGAGGCTGTACCAGCAATTACGCGCGAAGGTCGGCGTGATCGGTGTCGGGGCGGACAACAATTACGGGCATCCGACCGACGCATTGCTCGGGATGTTGACGAGAGCGGGAACCCTCATTACCCGCACGGACCTGGAGGGCATGATCCTGTTGTCACCGGATGCCAACGGCGGTGTTCAGGTGTGGACCGAGCGAGCACCCGACCGCGACGTTGGTGCGCATTAGGCTGGTCTGACAGAACAGGAAGGGTGACGGATGGCCGAACCTCGTGCGCAGAAGATCACCCAGTTGACCTGGGACACCGTGCGCCCCGCCCCGGTTGTGCTCGTGTCTGGCACCGAAAATTTTCTGGCCGAGCGGGCGATCGGGCTGCTGCGCGACATCCTTCGCGCTGAAGACGCCAGCCTGGAAGTCAGCGATATTGCCGCTGACCAATATGCGCCGGGGGAGCTTGCCACGTTCGCGAGCCCTTCGCTGTTCGCCGAGCCCCGGCTCGTTCGCGTCTCCGGCGTTGAGAAGTGCACGGATGCCTTCCTTCTTGAAACTTTGTCCTATCTCGAGTCGCCGGCGCCCGACTGCTATCTGGTGCTCCGGCACGCTGGCGGCGTGCGGGGAAAGAAACTCCTGGACGCCTTGCGCGGCGGTCTAGGCGGCGGCATTGAGATCGCGTGCACCGAACTTAAGAAGGAAGCGGATCGGGCCAGCTTCGTCGCGGCCGAGTTCCGCGCGGCAAAGCGCAAAGTCTCCCCGGGCGCAGTTCGCGCTCTCGTCGGTGCGTTCTCCGGCGACATCGCGGAACTGGCCTCCGCCTGCCGGCAGTTGCTCGCAGACACGGAGGGTGACATTTCGGAGCCCACCGTCGAGCGCTATTACGCAGGTCGCGTGGAAACGAACGCGTTCCGGGTCGCCGATATCGCGATCGCTGGGCGCCACGGCGAGGCACTTGCCCTCCTCCGGCACGCACTGGCATCCGGCGCAGACCCCGTGCCGATGGTGGCCGCATTCGCGAGCAAGTTGCGGACCATGGCGAAAGTGTCCGGAGGGCGGGGGAGCTCAGGTCAGCTGGCTTCCCAGTTCGGGCTCGCCCCCTGGCAGGTTGATCGTGCCAAACGGGACCTGCAGGGGTGGACCGAGGACGGCCTCGCGAGGGCGATCAGCATGCTCGCGGAGACGGATGCGCAGGTGAAGGGCGAAGGGCGAGATCCGGTGTTCGCGCTGGAGCGCATGGTGAATCTGGTGAGCGAGCGGGGCGTTTCACCCTACTGAAGAAAAGAAAAACGCCCCGGCACCACAGGGTGCAAGGGCGTTGTTTCGTTGGTGGTTCTAGAGGGCAGCAACCTGCTTGGCGATTGACGACTTGCGGTTCGCGGCCTGGTTCTTGTGGAGGACGCCCTTGCTGGCGGCCTTGTCGAGCTTCTTCGTGGCGACAAGGAGCGACGCGGTCGCCGCCTTCTTGTCCCCGGAGGAGATCGCTTCGCGCGTTGCGCGGATCGCGGACTTGACCTCGCTCTTGACGGCACGGTTACGCTCGGTCGCCTTACGGTTGGTGCGGATGCGCTTGATCTGCGACTTGATATTTGCCACGGTGAGCCTTTTCGTTGTTGTTGAGCAGTCTGATGTCACGGCCGATCAGCCGTAAGAGTCGTTATGGGAGCGAACCGCGACCCAACCGAATGGTGGTCGCGCGCGAGCCAAGAGCCAACTTTATCAGAGTATCCGCCGTTTTCGGCAATCCCGGGTGCAGCATCGGCCGCGGAAACACCTGCGGCCACGACCGCCGCAATGGTTCGCTCGGGGAAACCGTTCAGCGCTGGTCATGGGAGAATTGTCGAACCCCTGATTTTGTTCAGGAAATCCACCGCACGAGGCAACCCTGTGAGGAACGCGTGACCCCGAAAGCACTGAAGGCTCTCGAGCCGTCGGCGACTGATCCTGCGTTCATCCGCAACTTCTGCATCATCGCGCACATCGACCACGGCAAGTCGACGCTCGCCGACCGCATGCTGCAAATTACCGGCGTCGTGAGCGACCGGGACATGCGGGCGCAGTACCTGGACCGCATGGACATTGAGCGCGAACGTGGCATCACGATCAAGAGCCAGGCCGTGCGGATGCCGTGGGCTGGGCCTGCATCGGCCGGCGGTGCAGCGGGTGCGATGCAGAGCTACGCCCTCAACATGATTGACACCCCAGGGCACGTCGACTTCACCTACGAGGTGTCGCGCAGCCTCGCCGCGTGCGAGGGCGCGATCCTGCTCGTGGATGCCGCCCAGGGGATCGAGGCGCAGACTCTCGCCAACCTCTACCTGGCGCTCGACAACGACCTTGAGATCATCCCCGTGCTCAACAAGATCGATCTTCCCGCTGCGGACCCCGACAAGTACGCGAAAGAGCTCGCCGGGCTGATCGGCGGAAACCCAGACGACGTACTGCGCGTGAGCGGAAAGACCGGCGTGGGCGTCGAGGAGCTTTTGGACCGAGTCGTGGAGCGGATTCCGGCACCGAGCGGGGATGCGACCGCGCCCGCGCGCGCCATGATCTTCGATTCTGTGTACGACAGCTATCGCGGCGTCGTCACCTATGTCCGCATGATCGACGGTTCGCTGTCGCCGCGCGAGCGAATTCAGATGATGTCGACGCGCGCCATCCACGAGTTGTTGGAAATCGGCGTGAGCTCGCCTGAACCGGTGCCGACGAAAGGCCTGGGCGTCGGCGAGGTCGGGTACCTCATCACGGGCGTGAAGGACGTGCGGCAGTCGAAGGTCGGCGACACGGTCACGACCGCGTCCAAGCCAGCAACGGTCGCGCTTCCCGGCTACACCGAGCCGAAGCCAATGGTCTTCTCTGGCCTGTACCCGATCGACGGCAGCGACTATCCGGAACTACGCGATGCGCTCGACAAGCTCAAACTTTCGGATGCTGCGCTCGTCTACGAACCGGAAACCTCCGTTGCGCTCGGGTTTGGGTTCCGGTGCGGATTCCTCGGGCTCCTGCACTTGGAAATTGTGACCGAGCGGCTGGACCGCGAATTTGGGCTGGACCTCATCACGACGGCGCCATCCGTGATCTACGAAGTGACGGGCGACGACGGCAAGTCCGTGACCGTGACGAACCCGAGCGAGTTCCCCGGCGGCAAGATCGCGAGCGTGCGCGAGCCCGTCGTGAAGGCATCCATTCTGGCGCCGAAGGACTACGTCGGAACGATTATGGAGCTGTGTCAGGGCCGCCGAGGAACCATGCTCGGAATGGAATATCTTGGCGAGGACCGGGTCGAACTGCACTACACGATGCCGCTCGGCGAGATCGTCTTCGACTTCTTCGATCAATTGAAAAGCCGCACCCAGGGCTATGCGAGCCTCGACTATGAGCCGCACGGTGATGCGGAGGCGGACCTCGTGAAGGTGGACATTCTCCTGCAGGGGGAACAGGTCGACGCGTTCAGCGCCATCGTGCACCGCGACAAGGCGTACGCCTACGGCGTGCTCATGACCGGGAGGCTGCGCGAACTCATCCCGAGGCAGCAGTTTGAGGTGCCCATTCAGGCGGCGATCGGGGCGCGCATTATCGCGCGAGAAAGCATCCGTGCCATGCGCAAGGACGTGTTGGCAAAGTGTTACGGAGGTGACATCACCCGCAAGCGCAAACTCCTGGAGAAGCAGAAGGAGGGCAAGAAGCGCATGAAGATGGTGGGTCGGGTCGAGGTCCCTCAGGAAGCGTTCATCGCAGCGCTCTCAGGAGACACGGAGAAGAAGGACAAGAAGTGACGTCCAAAACTCCTCCCTGGGAGCAGACCGTGACGTACGGCGCGGTGGGCGGCACGAAGGCGCCCGACCTCATGAGTTTTCCGCCGCCCGGCTTTCGCCCGTTCGAGCAGCGTTCCCGAATCGGGCACGGGCTGGCCAGGTGGGAACACTCGTGGCAGTCGACGTTGAGTTGGGGTATCCAGCGCAATTGTGGGATGACCGTTCGGCTGCAGGACTCGCCGTCCCACGTCACGGAGGGCACGTACACGCCACTCGTATACGACGCGGACGGTGCGCCACTCGCGCCCGAGGTCGAGGAAGGCGACGAGGTCGTGTACGGGGCCGAAGGACAGCGCTTCGTGGCGCCGGGCGATACCGCGACCCTAATCATCCCGTTTGGGCCGATTCCGTTCCGCGTGCCCTGTCGGGTGATCTACATCATTGACGAGCCGAACCGCAAGGGCTTCGCGTACGGGACGTTGCCTGGGCATCCGGAGAGCGGCGAGGAAGCATTCATCGTCGACCGCACAACTGACGGTTCCGTATGGCTGACGATCCGCTCGTTCTCCAGGCCATCTGCCTGGCAGTGGTGGGCGACATATCCGGTGCTCAGGCTCGTGCAGGCCGCCATCACCCGCAAGTACTTCCGATCGCTCTCTGAGCCGCTTCCGTAACCCGAGCAAGCGGTCACCAGACGCGCCGGTGCCCAGCCCGGGTGCGCGACAATGGGGAAATGCCTTCAGCACTCCCGATCGCCGATCCGGCCCCGCCAGACGGACTGCTGCCGGCATCCGCGGCGCACGGTGCTACCGACCGCACGTTTGGCGTGTACCTGCACGTGCCGTTCTGCCGGGTGCGCTGCGGATACTGCGACTTCAACACCTACACCTCGGATGAGCTTCGTGGCGCGAAGCGGTCGGACTATGCAGGGCAGGCGATCACCGAAATCGACTTTGCTCGTACGGTGCTGGCCGAGTCTGGAGTTCCGAGCCGGGCGGCGTCGACCGTGTTTTTCGGCGGCGGCACTCCGACACTTCTGCCCGTTGGCGACCTTGCGGCCATGCTGGATGCCGTCCGCGACACCTGGGGTCTCGCTCCGGATGCCGAGATCACGACGGAGTCGAATCCCGACTCAGTGGATGCCGACTATCTTCTCGCGCTCAGGGCCGCCGGGTTCACCCGAGTGTCGTTCGGGATGCAGTCCGCAGTTCCGCACGTTCTCGCGACCCTCGAACGCACCCACGATCCTGAGCGCGTCCCGCTCGTCGTCGGCTGGGCAAGGGACGCCGGACTCGACGTCAGTCTCGACCTCATCTACAACACGCCGGGGGAGTCCATCGAGGACTGGCGTACCTCTGTTGAGATGGCGATCTCGCTGAAGCCCGATCACCTCAGCGCGTACTCGCTCATCGTCGAGGACGGGACGAAACTGGCCCGTCAAATTCGGCGGGGGGAAGTTGCCGAGCCAGACGATGACCTCGCGGCTGAGCAGTATGAGTTGGTTGACCGGATGCTCGCCGACGCTGGCTACGACTGGTACGAGGTGAGCAACTGGTCGCGCGGCTTTGAGCACCGCTCCCGCCACAATCTGGCGTACTGGCAGGGGCAGGACTGGTGGGGTGTCGGGCCTGGAGCACACAGCCACGTCGGCGGCGTGCGTTGGTGGAACGTGAAGCACCCTTCGGCGTACGCAGACCGCCTGGCCGCCGGGGTGTCGCCGGCCGCGGGGCGCGAGACGCTCGACGCGGAGACGCGCAGAGTGGAGCGAGTGCTTCTGGCGACGCGCATCCGCGACGGGCTACCGGTGAGCGACCTCACCCCGCAGGGGCGCACAGCCATCGCAGGGCTCATTGCCGATGACCTGGTCGACGGCCCGGCCGCGATTGCTGGCACCGTAGTACTCACGCTGCGCGGACGCCTACTTGCGGATGCCGTCGTGCGTGCGCTCCTGCCCGGCGACTAGGCACCCCAGTCACGTCCCGGGCCGACGTTCCGCGGTGGGCCGTCGAGACCAGGAGGTCGTTTGTGTCTCAAGACGCCGAACATTCACCGTTCTGAGACACGAACGGCGTCATGGTTCAGGCGGTCGTGCCAAGCCCGAGCAGTGTGCGCTACTTCAGGAACTTGATCGTGAGCGGGTACTCGTAGCCTTCGCCCTTATTGGCGGCAACCGCGGCAATGATCGAGAACACGATGATCAGGACGCTGATGGCCATGAGGACGAGGACGCCGACGAACACGATGATGAGGATGGCGCCGACGACCGAGGCGATTAGCATGGTCAACTGGAAGTTGAGTGCCGTCATGGTGTGCTGGCGCACGAACGGGCCGCGGTCCTTGAGCACGAGGTAGCCGATCAGTGCGGGAAGGAAGCCGAAGAAGATGCCGCCGATGTGCACAAGAATCGCCCAGAGCTTCTCGTCTGCAGGGCTGAGCGGCTGTGCGGTCTGGTACGGGTTGACTGGTTCTGGCATGGGCTCTGTCATACCCCCATTAAAGCAGGAGAGCCGGGCGCGAACGCCCGACTCTCCAGAATTGCTTCCGTGAATTACTTGATGAAGCGGAAGTTCACCGGGTAGCGGTAGCTGCCGCCACCGTTAACCTTGACGCCACCAAGAATCGAGAACAGCACGTTCGCGGCCCAGAGAAGGAACGGAAGGACCCACAGGAATCCGGTAATCGCGAGCAAGCCACCGTTGAGTGAACTCAGCGCAATCGCGGTGACGATGGCCCCAATAATTCCCAGAACAATCCAAAGCCCGATGTAGAAGATCAGGAACGTGATCTGCCAGTTGAGGGCTTCCTTGCTTTCCTGCTTCGTGAGCGTTCCACGGTCCTTGAAGACCAGGAAGATGATGAGGGACGGGAGGAGCCAGAGGATTCCACCGAAGTGCGACCACATGGCCCACTGCTTGTCCTCAGCCGCGGTGAGCGGAGCAGCCGGTTGCGGTGCTGCGGCTGGGGGAGTTTGATCAGTCATTGAGTTTGCCTTTCAGGTGATCGAGTTCGGTCCCTCGTGGGTCCGGACAGGGCTGGCCTTGGCATGGCCCTCAGGTGAGGGTATGGCTGAGGCTCACCCATAAGGTACTGCCCCTGCTGTGATCCTGCAACGCCTTATCCGTGGTATGTCGCGATACAATTGGCAGTCCTGACAATAGAGTGCCAGTGACGGAAGGGGTGTGCTCATGGTTTCGGATCGCAGCCTTGACGTTCTGAGGGTCATCGTTCAGGACTACGTGGCATCCCGCGAGCCTGTGGGGTCAAAGTCGATTGTCGAACGCCATGCCTTCGGGGTCTCCGCGGCGACGATTCGGCACGACATGGCGCTTCTGGAAGAAGAGGAGCTGATCACAGCACCCCACACTTCATCCGGTCGTATCCCGACCGACAAGGGTTACCGGGTGTTCGTGAATCAACTGGCAGACCTGCAGCCACTCACCTCGGCGCAGCGCCAGGCCATTGAAACATTTCTCGGCAACTCGACGGATCTCGACGAGGCACTGGCCAGGACGGTTCGACTTCTTTCCCAGCTCACGCATCAGGTGGCACTGGTGCAATATCCGACGCTTGGCCGCTCGCATATTCGGCACATCGAACTCGTTCCGCTCAGCGCGACTCGTCTACTCATCGTGTTGATCACCGACACGGGCCGGGTCGAGCAGAGGCACATCGACGTCGGTTCTGATCTGGACCAGGAGTTCCTCGGCGAAGTGCGCGCGAAGCTCAACACGCGGTTGGGTGGCCTGGTGCTCAGCGAAGCAGCAGCGGAGTTGGATGCCGTGGCAGAGGCATTCCCGCCGGCGCGTCGCCCAGTGATTTCCGACATTGTCGGCAGCCTGCGCGAACAGGTGGCGGCGAACCGCACAGACAAGTTGATCATGGCTGGTGCCGCAAACCTCGCGATGACGGCGGAGGACTTCGGCGGCAGTATCGTCCCGGTGCTCGAGGCAATTGAGGAGCAGGTCACACTGTTGCGATTGTTCGCCGAGATGGAGCCGGATCAGAACGGTCTGGCCACAAGCATTGGCATGGAGAACGCTGCGTTCGGCCTCGGGGAAACCTCAGTTCTCGCGAGTGGCTATTCTTCTTCGGGCGGGGATTTTGCGCGCGTCGGCGTGCTCGGCCCAACTCGGATGGACTACCCAAACAACATGGCAGCGGTACGTGCCGTCGCCCGTTACCTCTCCCGCCTTCTCGGCGAGGATTAATCTAAAGGAATTTTGTGGCAGACCACTACGAAGTACTCGGTGTCGAACGGTCCGCGACGCCGGACGAAATCAAGAAGGCGTACCGCAGACTTGCGCGGGAGCTGCATCCGGATGTGAACTCCGGCGCCGATGCGCAGGAGAAGTTCAAGCTGGTCACCCACGCCTATGACGTACTCTCCGACCCTCAGCAGCGCCAACAGTACGATCTTGGTGGTTCCGGCGGTGCCGGTTTCGGGGGCTTCGGGGACATCTTTGAAACGTTTTTCGGCGCGGCCCAGCGTTCGAGTGGCCCTCGCTCGCGTCGTGAACGCGGTCAGGATGCCTTGCTGCGCATCGAAGTGGAACTCGGCGATGTTGTGTTTGGCGTCAAGCGTGAACTGGAGGTCGACACCGCTGTGGTGTGCGAGACCTGCGAAGGTTCCTGTTGCGCCAAGGGTACCCAGCCGGTGACGTGCGACATCTGCCAGGGCACCGGTCAGATTCAGCGGTCCGTTCGCAGCCTGCTGGGCAACGTGATGACGTCAAGTCCATGCGGAACGTGCCGCGGCTACGGCACCGTCATTGCAAACCCCTGCCCCAGCTGTGGCGGGCAGGGCCGAGTGCGCGCACGCCGGAAGGTCACCGTCGACATCCCGGCAGGAGTGGAGACCGGCTTGCGGCTCCAGCTCGCCGGACAGGGCGAGGTGGGTCCGGCTGGTGGTTCGAACGGCGACCTCTACCTTGAGGTGAAGGTGCGCCACCACGACATTTTCAGTCGAAACGGCGACGACCTGCTTGCGACCCTCGAGGTGCAGATGGCGGATGCCATCCTTGGAACGACGGCGACCATCGATGCCCTGGACGGCTCGGTCACGGTGGAGGTGAAGCCGGGAACGCAGAGCGCTGACATCATTACGGTGAAAGACCGCGGCGTTACCCACCTTCGCGGTTCGGGCCGCGGCGACCTCAAGCTCGGTGTGCAGGTTGTGACGCCCACGAAACTTGACGGGAAGTCGCAGGAGCTCATCAAGCAGTTTGCCTCGTCGCGCAAGGAGGTCAAGCCGACGCTGACCCACTTCCAGCAGGGACTGTTCCAGAAGCTTCGCGATCGATTTCTGAACGTCTGAGTGGCGTGACGCTGTGGCGCATTTCTATCTGAGCGACGATGTCACGGATGCCGCGGTGGGCGCGACGTTGACCGTAGGCGGCTCAGAGGCTCGCCATGCAATCACCGTGGGCAGGCTCACGACAGGGGAACACCTGCGGGTAGGCGATGGTCGGGGACTCGTCGCGTTCGGTGTGGTCGATGCTGTGCGACCAGATCAATTCGATCTTCGCGTGGAGTCGATTCAGCGGGATGCACCAGCTGCGCCAGCACTGTGGCTCGCCCAGGCGCTTGCCAAAGGGGACAGGGATGAGCTCGCCATCCAGGCCGCCACCGAGCTGGGCGTGGACGGCGTCATCCCGTGGGCGGCAGCACGATCGATTGTGAAGTGGGAGGGTGCAAAGGTTCGCAAAAACGAGGAACGCTGGGCCAGCATTCTGCGCGAGGCGAGCAAACAGGCGGTGCGTTCCCGAATTCCCGAGCTGAGACCGCTCGCCACGACGGCCGGTCTCGTCGCGCTCAGTACGGAGTTCCACACCGTCGTTCTCGACCCGAACTCCACCGTTCCGCTGGCCGAATTCGATTCGGACGGTCGCGATCTCCTCATCGTCGTTGGGCCTGAGGGCGGGATCGCCCCGGACGAGCTCACGCGCTTCGTGGATGCGGGAGCCGATGCGGTAAGTCTCGGTTCGACGATTCTTCGCACGAGTACTGCTGGCCCTGCTGCGCTCGCCGTCCTCAACGTCGCGCTTGGCCGTTGGTAGCGCGGTGACGGTGATCCACCGCACCGACCGACCAGCGGTTAAGATGGTTCCCATGTCCGACACGAAGGAACCGACCATCTTTACGCGAATTGTCGCGCGTCAGATCCCGGCCGACATCGTGTTCGAAAGCGACTCGATTATCGCATTCAGAGACATTAATCCTCAGGCACCCACACACCTTCTCGTCGTGCCCAAAACCGAGAAGTATCGCAACGTTTCGGAGTTGGCGGCCAACGACCCAGCGCTTCTTGCGGAAATTGTCGCGACAGCGAAGAACCTTGCCGACGAGTACTGCGGAGGACATTTCCGACTCGTCTTCAACGAAGGTGAGTCTGCTGGACAAACCGTGTTCCATGTACATGCCCACGTGCTCGGCGCCGAACTCGGCGGCGAGTTGACGGAAGGATCCCTTGCCCAGTAGCGAAGTCCCCAGCGGGCATCAACCCGCCCGCGAACGGTTCGAGGTGGACGGGATCGCCATGGTCCGGTTGCTTGGTCCGCAGGACCGTTTGCTCAAGACCGTCGAGGGCCAGTTTCCTCTCGTGCGAGTGTTCGTGCGGGGAAACGAGGTGACTCTCGAAGGTGACGTCGAGCAGGTCGCGGCAGCGCGCCGGCTTGTCGAGGAACTGATCAGCATGGTGCGAAATGGTCAGGATCTGGGAAGCGCGGAAGTGGAGACGTCGGCACGGATTTTGCGGAATGACCCCGACTCCAGTCCGGCGGAACTTCTCAGCCAGGCCATCCTCACGACCAAGGGCAAAAGCATCCGCCCGAAAACTCTCGGCCAGAAGGCGTACGTGGATGCGATTGACCAGAACACGATTGTGTTCGGTATCGGGCCGGCCGGGACAGGCAAGACGTACCTGGCGATGGCGAAAGCCGTTCAGGCCCTGCAGCGCAAGGAAGTCAGCCGCATCATCCTGACGCGCCCGGCGGTCGAAGCTGGCGAAAGGCTCGGATTTTTGCCCGGCACCCTGAACGACAAGATCGACCCGTACCTGCGGCCGCTCTACGACGCCCTCAACGAGATGATGGACCCGGAGGTCGTGCCCAAGTTGCTCGCCACGGGAACCGTGGAGGTCGCACCCCTTGCGTACATGCGCGGGCGCACCCTGAACGACTCGTTCATCATCCTGGACGAAGCACAGAACACGAGCCCTGAGCAAATGAAGATGTTCCTCACGCGCCTGGGCTTCGGTTCCAAGATTGTGGTGACCGGGGATGTGACCCAGATTGATCTTCCGGCGGGGGCGAGCGGGCTGCAACTGGTCACTCAGGTTCTCGACGAGATTGACGACATCCATTTTGTGCGGCTCACGAGTGACGATGTCGTGCGGCACAGTCTGGTTGGGCGCATCGTTGATGCGTACACGAAGTACGACGCCGAGCGGCAGGTGAAACGTTTCGAGCGGGATCACCCCGAATCGCAGGACGGTTCGAACCGGGCCGAACGCAGGGCAGCAGGAAATCACGGTCGCCGCCAAAATGGATCCACGTGGCGAGGGGAACGATCGTGAGCATCGAAGTCAACAATGAATCCGCGATTGAGGTGGACGATGTCGCTCTCCAGCGACTCGCCATGTACGCGCTCGAGCAGCTTCGCGTGCATCCGGATGCTGAACTGGGCATAGTCCTCGTGGACGAGGCAGCCATGGAACAGCTCCACGTGCAGTGGATGGATGAGCCTGGCCCCACCGATGTGCTCAGTTTTCCGATGGACGAATTGCGCCCTGGGACGGAAGACGCTTTGTCACCACCTGGGCTTCTCGGCGACATCGTGCTGTGCCCGCAAGTTGCGACAGGTCAGGCGACCGCAGCAGGGCACAGCCTCACGGACGAGCTTTTACTTCTCACGTGCCACGGTTTGCTTCACCTTCTCGGGTTCGATCATGCGGAGCCTCACGAGGAGAAGGAGATGTTCGGGATTCAGGGCGAGATTCTTGCTGGCTTCTCGCAGGCCGAGCGGAGACGTCGAAAGCAATGATCCCGACCTTCGTGACCGTCGCCGTGCTGCTCGTCGCTCTCGGCGGCTGGCTCGCGGCGGCCGACTCCGCGCTTGGCGTTCTGTCTCGGACGGATCTCCATGAAATCGCCGAGACGTCTCGCGCACGCAAATCCCTCCACGCGATTGCGAAGGAGGTGGGGGCCCATCTCAACGCGGTGAACTTCATGCGCGTGGTCGCGGAAACCACCGCAGCAGTGCTTGTCACCCTCGCGTTCGCTTCGGTGTTTGCCGAATGGTGGTGGACGCTTCTGGTGTCCGCGTTCATCATGACCCTGGTGTCTTTCGTCCTGGTTGGGTCAAGTCCTCGCGCGATTGGCCGCGTCTACGCGCGCCCGGTGATCCGGTGGAGCGCCTGGGTGGTTCATGCCTCACGAGTCGTGCTTGGGCCTGTTGCGGCTGCTCTGGTCGCGATCGGCGACCGGGTGACCCCAGGGCGGCCCCGCACTGTGTCGTTCTCCTCAGAGGAGCAACTTCTCAGCATGGTCGATGAAGCGACCGAGCTCGATGTGCTGGAGGAGGATGACCGCGAACTCATCCACTCGATTTTTGAATTCAACGACACGGTCGTGCGCGAGGTGATGATTCCGCGCACCGACATGGTCGCGATTGACAGCGATGAGGGCATTGCCGCAGCCATGGAGCTTTTCCTCGGGAAGGGAGTCTCCCGGATGCCGGTCATGGGCGACGACGTCGACCAGGTGCTTGGCGTGCTCTACCTGCGGGACGTGGCACGCCTCACGTTCGAGCGCCCGCTCGACGTGGAGGGTACGACGGTGGCCGGGCTCGCCCGCCCGGCGTTGTTCGTTCCGGAGTCGAAGAAGGTCGACGAGTTGTTGCGGCAAATGCAGCTGGAGTCGAATCACCTGGCGATGGTGGTGGACGAGTATGGCGGGATTGCCGGGCTCGTGAGCCTGGAGGACATCATTGAGGAACTCGTCGGCGACATCTCGGACGAATATGACCGCGAAGTCGTGGTTGCCGCGGATCTCGGGGATGGGCGATTCCGCGTGAGCGCTCGGCTTCCCGTCGACGAACTTGGTGAATTGTTCGGTCTTGAGCTGGACGACGACGATGTGGACACGGTTGGCGGACTTCTCACGAAAGCCCTGGGCCGGATCGCGACGACCGGGTCTGAAGCCCGCATTGCCGGCCTTGTTCTCACGGCAGAGCGAACGGAGGGTCGCGGAAGGAAACTGCGCACCGTGATCGTGGAACGCGACTCGAATACCGAACTTGATGTTCCACGCCCGAATGAGGAGACCACACAGTGAGCGACGTTTTTCGAGCAGGTTTCGTCACCTTCGTTGGACGACCGAACGTGGGAAAGTCCACGCTCACGAACGCGCTTGTGGGCGAAAAAGTGGCAATCACGAGCAGCAAGCCGCAGACAACGCGGCGTGCCATTCGGGGAATCGTTCACCGTGCAGACGGGCAGCTCATCCTCGTGGACACCCCGGGTATGCACCGCCCGCGCACGCTGCTGGGTGAACGTCTCAACGACGTCGTGCAGTCGACGCTCGCCGACGTCGATGTCATGTGCCTGTGTGTGCCGGCCAACGAGAAGTTGGGCCCAGGGGACAAGTTCATTAACGAGCAACTCGACCAATACCCGAAGGCGAAGAAGGTCGCCATCGTGACAAAGACGGATGTCGCTTCGAAAACCGCTGTCGCGGAGCAGTTGCTCGCCGTGAGCAGGCTTCGGGAGTGGGAGACGATTATCCCGGTGTCGGCGCTCACCGGCGTTCAGCTCGATATTCTCGCTACCGAACTCATCGCGCTTCTGCCGGAGTCTGAGGCGCTCTACCCCGTGGAGACGATCACGGAGGAGGGCTTGGAGGCGCGGATTGCCGAACTCATCCGCGAGGCGGCACTCGAGGGCGTCGAGGATGAGCTCCCGCACTCCATCGCCATCACCATTGACGACATGGTGGAGCGCGAGGACAAGGATTTGCTGCAGATCTACGCGAACCTCTGGGTCGAGCGCGACAGCCAAAAGGGCATCATTATCGGTCACCAGGGCAGCAGGTTGGCCGAGGTCGGTGCACGGGCGAGGGCCTCCATCGAGCCACTCGTGGGCAAACAGGTCTTCCTGTCGCTTCGGGTGAAGGTGGCCAAGGACTGGCAGCGCGATGCGAAGCAACTCGGCAGGCTTGGCTTCTAGTCACGTGCCCTCGCACGGCCCGTACATCGCAGGGATGATCTTGTCCGCCAGAGGTTGGCATTTAGCCGCGAACTGCTGTGCCTGGCCGTAGCGTTGTTCCTATGTTTCGCACCATGACGCCACGGCACATCGTCACCGACGTGGCGATCGCCCTCGTCTGTGGTGGGCTCGAAGTGTTCCTCGGTGTCAACGGATTCCACTTTTCGCCGGTCGCCCTCGTCGGGATGGTGACGGCTCTGGCACTTCGCCGCTGGAGCCCCGGCCTCGGATTGAGCGTCGCTTGGCTGACCGCGCTCGTCCAGGTGTTCGCCGGGATCGGTGCTGACCTTTCGAACCTGGCGATTCTCGCTGTGTTGTACACCAGCGCGTCCTACGGTTCCCGGCTCGTGAAGTGGGCCGGGCTTGCCTCCGCTGGTGCGGGGGCTCTGGTTATTGCCGCCTTTTACTCCGCGCAGTCGCTCTATTGGAGCACGGCCACGAGCGCAATTCCCGGTGTGTCTGTGAGCGTGGCCAGCGCGGCTATCTACTTCTTCGCGGCACTCACCGCGTTCGTGCTCAGCTGGACGCTCGGCCTGCTCGCGAAAACGTGGCGGCGGGCCAGGGCTAATTCTCTGGCCCGCACCCTCGCCGAGCGGGGGCGCATCGACGCGCAGCAAAGCGTTGTCGTCGAACAGGAACGCAACCGGATTGCCAGGGACATGCACGACGTCGTTGCGCACTCGCTCGCGGTCGTCATCGCTCAGGCAGACGGTGCGCGGTACACAGCATCGAAGGATGGTGCTGCCGTAAACGAAGCGCTCACGACCATCGCCGCGACGGCGCGCGAGGCGCTCGGCGATGTCCGCATCCTGCTCAGTCAGTTGCGGCACAGCCAGGGTGACGCTCCGCAACCGGTCCTTGCCGACCTGGACCGACTGTTCGAGCAGTTCCGAACCGCTGGGCTTTCCGTACGCTTTGCCGAGTCTGGTCAGGCTCGACGAATGCCTACGGGCACCCAACTTGCCGTGTACCGCATCGTGCAGGAAGCGCTCACCAACGCGCTGCGGCACGGTGACGCGAGCAAAGAAGCCGTCGTGGACTTCGAGTGGTCCGCGGGCGAGCTTACGCTCGTCGTCAGAAACACGGTTCCGAATGACGGCGCCGACATCTCGCACGCCGGGCCAGGCGCCCAGGGTCATGGCCTTGCCGGAATGGGGGAGCGTGCTGCGCTCGCGGGCGGTTCGTTGGAGGCCGAAGTAGTGGATAGAGAATTTGTGGTGACGGCAATCATCCCTGTCGCCGCCAGCGAGGTGCCAGCGTGAGGGCTCGGATCCGGGTCGGCCTCGTCGACGATCAGGCGCTGTTTCGGGCCGGGATTCGCATGCTCGTGTCGTCGCAGCCTGATCTGGAGTTCGTCGGCGAGGCTGGTAACGGCGCGGAGGGTGTCGCCATGGCGGCAGAGACAACCCCCGATGTCATCCTCATGGACATCCGGATGCCCGTGATGGATGGAATTGAGGCGACGAAGGAGATCCTCGCGGCAGCGCGGCTGACCGCGGGGCCGTCGCCTCGCGTCATCGTGTTGACCACGTTCGACCTCGATGAGGCAGCAACCAGGGCGATCCGCGTCGGTGCGAGCGGGTTCGTGTTGAAGGATGCCGACCCCGAATTCCTGCTCGCCGCTATCCGAACCGTGCACTCGGGAACCTCGGTCATCGCCGCGTCAGCGACCCGCGAGCTTTTTGAGCACTTCAATGATCGCCCGACCCCTGGAGCGACCCCAGAGGAGTTTCGTTCGCTCACCCCGCGGGAGAGCGAGATCTTCCTTCTCGCCGCGCAGGGCCTCAGCAATTCAGAGATTGCGACGAAAGAGTTCCTCAGCGAGGCCACCGTCAAGACTCACGTGAGCCGTATTCTCGGCAAGCTTGGCTTGCGTGATCGGGTGCAGCTCGTGGTCTACGCGTTCGAGAATTGGCTCACCCCATAGATCATCCGCTGGATGTAGACGGGTGCCCTCTTTCGCATGATGTGCGGGTGTCCACCGTTTTCTAGCGTTGTGGCTATGGCATTCAACTACGCACAGGACGGGCTCGTTGCCCGGGTAACTGACCTCAGCAAGACCTACGGCGAAGGCGCAGGAAGCATCACGGCGCTCAACCAGGTCACGATGGGATTGAAACAGGGGGAGTTCACGGCCATCATGGGCCCGAGCGGCTCAGGAAAGTCAACGCTCATGCACATCATGGCAGGGCTGGATTCACCAACCTCGGGCGCTGTCTGGCTTGGCGACACCGACATCACCTCGCTCGGTGACGAGCAACTGACACTCCTGCGGAGGCGCAGAGTCGGGTTCGTGTTCCAGTCGTTCAACCTCGTCCCCACGCTCGACGTGCTGGGCAACATCTTGCTGCCGTTCGAATTGGATGGTCGACGACCGAATGTGGATGAACGACGCTGGATCGACCAGCTCGTGGGGTCCCTCGGCCTCACCGATCGCGTGACCCATCGACCACATGAGTTGTCCGGTGGACAGCAGCAACGGGTGGCGATCGCTCGTGCTTTGGGTACCCGACCGGATTTGGTGTTCGCGGACGAACCAACCGGCAATCTTGACTCGCGCACCGGCCGCGAGGTGCTCAGTCTGTTGTCCACGGCGAGCACCGAGTACCGCCAGAGCATTGCGATGGTGACACACGATCCGATCGCCGCAAGCTTCGCCGACCGAATCGTGTTCCTCGCCGACGGAAAGATCGTCGAGGACCGTCCACGGTCAACGCCGGCGGAAATCTCCAGCCTCATGCTGGGACTCGAGCGTGCAGCATGAGCGCGGCAACGACTGGGCAGCGGGGGAGCGTTCTGGTTGCCGCGCTGAGTTCGGCGTTTGGAGTGCTTTTGCTGGAAGTCACCGGTGTGCTCGACACAATTTTTCGGGCTAGCGACATTGGCGGGCGGGCTCAATTGGTGGTTGCCCTCACCGTCGTGTCCGTGGTGTTCATCTCCATCGCGGTCTATGTCGGGGCGATCGTGACGGTGAACACCGTTGCGACAGTCATTGCGGGGCGCACCACGACGATTGCCCTATACCGGCTGATCGGGTCCAGCGCGCAGCAACAGCGGCGAAAGGTGGCCAGGGAGGGACTTTCCAACGGATTTTTTGGAGCAACTGTGGGTGCCGTCGTCGGTGTCGGTCTCGCCATCGCCACAGTGGGAATTTTGGAGGGCACCAGCCTGCTCCCCGGACTCGACTATGAATTCTTACGTCCGGCCGTAGCCTTTCCGTTTGTCGTCGTCGTGCTGACGACGTGGCTCGCATCATGGATCGGTTCTCGGTCAGTACTTCAGGTTGCTCCGGTGCAGGCCGTGAGCGCTGCTCAGGAGCGTGGATTCGAGGAAAGCAGGTCAGGATGGGGCCGGAGGGTGCTGGCGATCGTCCTCGGAATCGTCGGGCTGGCACTTCTGGCTTTCGGCATCGTCGTCAGCTTTACCGATCAGCTGGGACTGCTCATCAGCATGCTCGGCGGGATGATTTCCTTCACCGGGTTCGTGTTGGGTGCCGTCCTGTTCATGCCTTCGGCTCTCGCCGCAGTCGGCAAATTTGCGGGCGCCAGTGCGCCGGCATCCCTGGCGGCGAAGAATGCCCGGCGCTATCCGGAACGCAGCACCAGAATGACGGTAGGACTAGTCATCGGGGTGACGCTCATCACCATGTTCGCGGTTGCTGCCCAGACTTTCGACGACACGGCTCGCCGTGCCACTCAGGCCGACCCGAGCCTCTACGCGGGGGTGAGCGAACAATTGGCCATCGCCGTCGCGGTCTTCTCTGTCCTCATCGGGTTTTCCGCTGTCATTGCCGCTGTCGGACTGATCAACAACTTGTCTCTCTCCGTTCTGCAGCGTCGGCGCGAGCTTGGACTGCTCCGTGCGCTGGGTTTAACCGGCAGCCAGGTCAGGCGCATGATCGTGGTCGAGGCCGCGCTGTATGCGGTTGCGGCAGTTTCGGTTGGGCTCGTGCTGGGGATCGGCTACGGCTGGGCTGGCGCGCAATCTTTGCTCGGTTCCGCCCCGGGGGTGCACGGCGTTGTTCCGCCGTCGGTGCCGTGGCAACTCGTGGTAATCGTCGCGATGACAGCCACCCTGTTGACGGTCGTCGCATCCGTGCTGCCTGCGCGGCGTGCCACTCGGATTGTTCCCGTCGAGGCGCTCGCCGTCGACTAGTGACTGGTCCTAATTCGAAACGTCACGGAACGCCGAACGCACCTCGACCACATCCCCGCTGTAAAGGTCGTCGAGGTGGCGTTGAATGTCACCGTCGTCGTAGAGGAACGTCACAAACAGGTATCCGTTCTCTATCGACGACGTGAGCGGTTGCAGCCCGTCGTTGCGGAACAGTTCGTCCTGGATCTCGCGGAGTCGGTCTTCCGACGTTGCGCCAGCATTCTCCGGCTGCAGCTTCGGGTCGACGAAATGGATCGGGTCGTAGAGGGCGAGCCACATCGGAGGCGCCGTCACCGTGAACACGGTGCCATCCCACGTTCCTTGCACTGCGTAGCCACCCCAGGTCACATCCCCGGAGGTCTCAGAGCCTTGAAGGCCGGCCCAGTCCCAGCCGACGACATCCGGCCCGCTGCACTGCGGCGGGTAGGACTCAGCGATCGGCCCCAGACAGAACTGAGGCAGTGCTTCGCCAATCTGCAGCACCGTACCCTGCCCCAGCACCTCGCCTGGCGCTGCGATCCCTGCTGGCGGTTTTCCACCGGGTGCGGCGGGCGTTGCGCACGCTGTGAGGGCGGCAATGCCGAGTATTGCCACGGAGGCAAGGATCCGGATGCTGAATGCTCGCGTCATGCTTTCAGTGTGCCTGTGGATTCGGCTGAAGGGCACCCAACGTATTTCCTGACTTGATCGTCACCAGTTCGCAGCCACGCCACGACGGTGCTAACCTGAATTTTGTGTTGTTCGCCTCGCTCCTTCTTAGCTGCCGCGACGAGTCCTAACCTTCAGGCCTCCCTCGTCGCGGAGTTCGCCGCGGCCTTCAAACAGAGTGGCTGAGCTGCTCAACTGAACGAGAGACCTGGATTATGAAGAACACTCAATCGCCATCGGCCATGCCGATTCACAAGTATCGCCCGTATCACGAGACGTTCGCCGTCGATCTGCCGGATCGCCAATGGCCGAGCAAACACATCACGACGGCGCCGCGCTGGTGCGCTGTCGACCTGAGGGATGGCAACCAGGCGCTGATCGACCCGATGAGCCCGGAGCGCAAGAAAATCATGTTCGACCTGTTGGTTCGGATGGGCTACAAGGAAATCGAGGTTGGATTTCCGTCCGCCAGCCAGACAGACTTCGACTTTGTCCGCAAACTCATCGACGACAATCTGATCCCGGATGACGTAACCATTCAGGTCCTGACTCAGGCCCGCGAGGAACTCATCAACCGCACCTATGAGTCCATTCGCGGGGCGAAGCAGGCGATCGTGCACCTGTACAACTCAACGAGCATCCTGCAGCGCGACGTGGTGTTTCGCACAGATCAGCAGGGCATCATCGACATCGCCCTGAACGGCGCCCGGATGTGCAAGGCGGCGGAGAAGCTCGCCCCAGGTGTCGACATTTACTACGAATACTCTCCGGAGAGCTACACGGGCACCGAGCTCGAATTCGCGGTCGACGTCTGCAACCAGGTTCTCGAAATTTTCGAACCAACCCCGGAACGCAAGGTCATCATCAACCTTCCGGCGACCGTGGAGATGGCCAGTCCGAACGTCTACGCCGACTCGATCGAGTGGATGTCGCGCCACCTGAACCACCGCGAGAATGTGCTCCTCAGTCTGCATCCGCACAACGACCGCGGCACAGCGGTCGCGGCAGCCGAGCTGGGTTATCTGGCTGGTGCCGACCGCATCGAAGGCTGCCTGTTCGGCAACGGTGAGCGCACCGGAAACGTGGACCTTGTCGCGCTCGGCATCAATCTGTTCACGCAGGGGATCGACCCGCAGATCGACTTCAGCGACCTCGACGACGTGAAGCGCATCGCCGAGTACTGCAACCAGTTGCCGGTGCACGAGCGCAGCCCCTGGGCCGGCGACCTCGTTTATACGGCGTTCAGCGGTTCCCATCAGGACGCCATCAAGAAGGGTTTTGAGGCGATGGAGGCGGACGCGGCAGCCCAGGGGAAGTCGGTGGACGACCTCGTGTGGGCCGTGCCGTACCTGCCGATTGACCCGAAGGATCTCGGCCGTAGCTATGAGGCGGTCATCCGTGTGAACTCGCAGTCCGGCAAGGGCGGGGTGGCGTACCTGCTGAAGGCCGACCACGCTCTGGACCTGCCGCGCAAACTGCAGATCGAATTCAGCGGCGTCGTGCAGGCGAAAACGGATGCTGAGGGCGGAGAAGTTTCCAGCGACCAGATTTGGGACATCTTCACCGACGAGTATCTGCCGGCGGCGGAAGCGGACGCCAAGTGGGGGCGCTTCGAGCTGACGAAGACTCGCACCGAAAGCGACATGTCGGGAGTTGTGTCGCTGTTTGCCCAGCTCCGCATTGGCGAGGAAGCAGTCGAGGCAAACGGTACTGGCAACGGTCCGGTTGACGCGTTCCTCTCCGTGCTTTCTGGCCAGGGCATCGACGTGAAGGTGTACGACTACGTCGAACACGCTCTCGGTGCCGGCGGGGATGCGCTCGCCGCAGCCTATGTCGAGTGTCAGGTCGGCGACAAGCGCCTGTGGGGCGTCGGAATTGATGCGGACATTTCCACGGCGAGCTTGAAGGCTGTGGTGTCCGCTGTCAACCGCGCCGTGCGAATGCCTGCGGACGACCGCGCGCTCGTGACCGCCTAGACGGGCATGATCCGGGGAGTCCCGCTGAGGGTTCTCGTCGACTCAGCAACGGGGATTCCCTCGCGCAAATCCGGGGCATCCTGCGGTTCGCCGTAGCTCGTGCGGATGGGCAGCACGCCTGCCCACGTGTCGCCGGCGATGTCCTCTTCGGGGTCTTCCGGCCACTGGGTTGAGCGTTTGAACGTCCACTCGTCCACGAAGAAGGAGAGAACGAGCGTGGCAGCGAGCTCTTTGCGGGAGTGGGCACGGATTTCGCTTCGACGGCCAGGCAGGAGACTGTCGGTAACCACGTCGAGCGCTTCGAGTTTCTCCTCCTCGTCGAGGCGAGTGCAGGAGCCGAACAGCACGGCACTGCGATACCGCATGGACGATTCAAACGCCGAACGCGCGTAGACGAGACCATCCACGGTCATGACGGACACCGTGACGGGAATACCGGTCGCCAGTCGCCGCAGCCACCACGATCCGGTCGACCCGTGCAACAGCAGTCGGTCACCGTCGACCGCGAACGCAATCGGCATGACGACGGGGCGCCCATCCTCGACGAACGCGAAGTGACCGACCACGGCTTCCCGCAGGAGCAACTCGAGTGCAGCACGGTCCGTGGTGCTCACATTTTCCGGCACTCTGGAGGGGGTTGTTCGGTTCACGCTCATGGTGACATTCTTGTGCATTGGCCGACCGCCCGCCCGATGGGCGCACAAATGCTGTGCGTGTGCCAATAATTGGTGCATGCCCCTCTACCGTGACGAAGCCGTCGTGCTGCGCACCCACAAACTGGGTGAAGCCGACCGCATCGTGACCATGCTGGGCCGCCAGCGGGGCAAAATTCGCGCGGTGGCGAAGGGCGTGAGGCGCACGGGATCGAAGTTTGGTTCGCGTCTGGAACCGTTCATGGTGGTCGACGCTCAGCTGTATGAGGGTCGAAGCCTCGACATCATCACTCAGGCGGAATCCATTGGGGCATACGGTGCAGACATTATGGGCGACTATGCGAGCTACACCGCGGCGAGCGTGATGGTGGAGACCGCGGACAAAATTACGGATGACTCCGGATCCCTCCAGCAGTATTTGCTGCTGGTGGGGGCGTTGAGGTCGCTTGCCCGGCGGGAGCACGGTGCGAGCCTCACCCTCGATTCCTATCTCCTGCGTTCGCTCGCGATCGCCGGATGGGCGCCAAGCTTCGTGGATTGCGCGGTCACCGGAGCGCCAGGGCCCCATACGGCGTTTGTGGTTCAACTCGGTGGTGTTGTCGCGGATGATGTCGCACCGCCGGGCGCACCTCGACTAGATACCCTGACGCTCGAACTTCTGGCCGCACTGCTGAGCGGCGACTGGGTGTACGCGGATGCCAGCGAAGAGCGTTCCCGCGCTCAGGCGAGCGGCGTCATCGCGGCCTATGTGCAGTTCCATTTGGAACGAAGCCTGCGGTCCCTCCAGCACGTCGACCGTTCCCCGCAGGTGGCGCGAAGCGATCGCTTCGAAGGGAGCCCCATTGACTAAAACCCCGAAAACGCACAGGGACGCCGTGGAGTTTCGGCCCATCGACTGGACCAACGTTTACCCGCCGGAGATTCCGGCCCCAGCCGTGCCCGATCACGTCGCCATCGTGATGGACGGCAATGGGCGATGGGCAAACGCGAGAGGGCTCACCCGCATCGAAGGGCACCGCGCAGGAGAGGCCGCCCTCCTGGACGTCGTGGCAGGCGCCATCCAACTCGGGGTTAAACACCTGAGTGTGTACGCGTTTTCCACGGAGAACTGGAAGAGATCACCCGATGAGGTGCGGTTTCTCATGGGGTTCAACCGTGCCGTTCTCCACCGCAGGCGGGACCAGTTGAACGACTGGGGTGTGCGCATCCGCTGGGCAGGGCGCAAGCCTCGGCTCTGGGGTTCGGTCATCAAAGAGCTGCAATTCGCGGAGCGGCTCACGGCGCACAACACAGTCCTGACGCTCACCATGTGCGTGAACTACGGTGGCAGGGGCGAAATCACGGACGCCGTGCGGGCCATTGCGGCGGAGGTTGCCGCGGGGAAACTGACGCCGGCCGGCATCACGGAGCGCAGCATCCAACGGCACCTGTACACGCCGGATCTGCCTGATGTCGACTTGTTCGTGCGTAGCTCGGGGGAGCAGCGCACCAGCAACTTCCTGCTCTGGCAGAGCGCATACGCCGAAATGGTGTTCCTCGACACGCTGTGGCCGGACTTCACGAGGAAAGATCTGTGGCGGGCTGTTGAGCTGTACGCCGCGAGGAACCGCCGATTCGGGGGAGCGCAGGACGCGCCAGCGAACTGAGCGGTAACCCAACTGCTCTGATCGTCTGTGGAGCGACGAAGCGCGCCGAGCAATCCTGTGGTCGCGCACGGCCCTAAACTGGAGGATCATTGCCGACCGGACGCGAGCCGCGCGCCCGGTGAGACCTCTGGAGTATTACACGTGGCCACGCCCTCCCCGCTCGATGCCGTCATTTCTCTTGCTAAACGCCGCGGATTCGTGTTCCAGGCGGGAGAAATCTACGGCGGTTCTCGCTCGGCGTGGGACTACGGTCCGCTCGGCGTTGAACTGAAGGAAAACATCCGGCGCCAGTGGTGGAAGTCCATGGTCACCTCGCGCGACGACATCGTCGGGCTGGACTCGGCGATCATCCAACCCAGGCAAGTGTGGGTAGCATCCGGGCACGTCGGGGCGTTCACCGACCCGCTGACTGAGTGCCTGCACTGTCACAAGCGATTCCGCGCCGACCACCTGGAAGAGGCGTACGTCGAAAAGAAGGGCCGCGCCCCGGAGAACGGACTCGCCGACATCGTGTGCCCGAACTGTGGGACCCGCGGGCAGTGGACGGAACCGCGCGACTTTCAGATGATGCTGAAAACCTATCTCGGCCCCGTGGAGGAGGAGAGCGGTCTTCACTATCTGCGCCCGGAGACCGCGCAGGGCATTTTCGTGAACTTCAACAATGTGCTCGGGGCATCCAGGATGAAGCCACCGTTCGGCATCGCGCAGGTGGGCAAGAGCTTCCGCAACGAGATCACTCCCGGGAATTTTATTTTCCGCACGCGGGAGTTCGAGCAGATGGAGATGGAGTTCTTCGTCGAGCCTGGCACGGATGAAGAGTGGCACCAGTACTGGATCGACCAGCGATTCGACTGGTACGTGGACCTCGGGATGAACCGCGACAACCTCCGGTTGTTTGAGCACCCCAAGGACAAGCTTTCGCACTACTCGAAGCGCACCGTGGATCTGGAGTACCGCTTCCGGTTCCAGGGCAGCGAGTGGGGTGAGCTGGAGGGTGTTGCGAACCGAACGAACTTCGACCTCACCACCCACAGCGAGCACTCCGGCACCGAGCTCTCATACCTTGACCAGGCGAAGAACGAACGCTGGACGCCGTTCGTGATCGAGCCAGCGGTCGGCCTCACGCGCGCGATGATGGCGTTTTTGGTTGACGCCTATCACGAGGATGAGGCGCCGAACACGAAGGGTGGCGTCGACAAGCGCACGGTGCTGCGTCTCGACCGAAGGCTCGCGCCGGTGAAGGCAGCCGTGTTGCCCCTGTCGCGCAACGAGGAGCTTTCCCCGATCGCCAAGCAACTCGCGGCGGATCTGCGCAAATTCTGGAACATCGACTTCGACGATGCAGGAGCGATCGGACGTCGCTACCGCAGGCAGGATGAAATCGGTACGCCGTTCGCGATCACAGTCGACTTCGACACTCTCGAAGACAAGGCCGTGACGGTGCGGGAGCGCGATTCGATGGCGCAGGAGCGCATCTCACTCGACCGCCTGCAGGGGTACCTCGCTGAGCAACTCCTCGGCGCCTGAGCCACCCACCGCATCCGCCGGCCCCATCAACCGCATCCGCCGGCCCCGCGAGCCGGCCCCGCGAGCCCGCTCCGCCGCCGCTCCGCATCCGCCCGCCGCCGTCACGTCGAAAATTCAGGAATCTGCGTCGGAAATAGCCAAATTCGGGTGGCTTCTGCCCGGAAGTGACGCGATTTCCTGAATTTCCAACACGAGGTTGAAGTTGTAGGCACTAATCCTCCACAGCGGGATGACCGTCTCGTCATTTGAGAATCTGGCGCGAGCGAGGTCGGCGAGGGGCTCCGGATTCGCAGAATCCGAGGATGGATTCAATCCGGAAGATGGTCGAGGGCTTCGGCGGGCTTGCCCAAAAGCAGCAACTCGTCGCGCTGGGCGCTCATGATCGGATGCTGACCGCGGCAATCCGGAGCGGCTCCGTCGTCCGCGCGCGGCAAGGTTGGTACTCGACGTTCGCCGAACATGATCTGGCGCTGCGGGCCGCAAGGGTAGGCGGCAGGTTGACCGGGATATCTGCACTCGTCGCCCAAGGCGCATGGGTCTGGAACGAGCGTCCGTTGCATGTTTCGGTTCCTCGGCAAGCGAGTCGGCTCCGAGAGCAATGGGATCGATTCCGTAGACTCAATCCGGTTTCGAGCAAGGACATTGTTCTCCACTGGGATGACGATGCCTCGCTCCCGGGTGGTGACGCCATGAGTGTCTCACTCGCTGAGGCGCTCAGGTGTGTCGTCCTCAGTGAACCGTTCGAGGTCGCTGTCGCGGCCTTCGACTGGGCGTTCAAGTCGGGGTCGATCGACAGGATGGCCTTCGAACGTATCGTGTTGGCGTTGCCGGAGGACGCTCGCATGGTCGGTCACTGGGTTGATCCGCGCTGCGACAGCATCCTCGAGAGCGTCGTTCGCGTCCGGCTTCAGTTTGCTGGCTACCGAGTGGTGAGTCAGGTGGGGGTTGGCGACATTGAGCGGATTGACCTAGTGGTTGAGGACGATGTGGCTCTTGAGCTCGGCGGGAGAACCCATGATGGCCGCCGGGAGGCCGATTGGCGCAAGAACGTCAAGATCACCGCCGAGGGCCGGCATCCGATTCTCGCCACGTATTCGATGGTGCTTGAGGAGTTCGACTCGATTGTCGAGGCGATCGAGGTTGCGCTGCGGCGACGGCATCCTGAGCGCACTCCTGTTGGAAATTCAGGAAATCGCGTCGCTGCGGCGCCACTTGGCCGCCGGATATGGCCCCTCATGGATGGCACCCTGACGCGGATTCCTGAATTTCCAACGGGGGGAACGAGAGAAGTCGCCGCCGCTTTCTGGGAGAATTGACGAGATGACTACTCTCGCCACGGCAACTCCTGCACTGCAACTCGGGCCCATCGCGCTCGAGGTGCCTGTCGTGCTCGCGCCGATGGCAGGAATCACGAACACGGCCTTCCGCAGACTGTGCCGTGAGTTCGGCGCCGGTCTGTACGTAAGCGAAATGATTACGAGCCGTGCACTCGTGGAGCGTGGCGAGAAGACGATGCGGCTCATCCGGCACCACGAGTCGGAGACGCCCCGCAGCATCCAGCTGTACGGCGTCGATCCGAAGACCATTGCCGACGCCGTGACGATGCTCGTTGCGGAGGATCGCGCAGACCACATCGATTTGAACTTCGGATGCCCGGTGCCCAAGGTCACCCGCAAGGGCGGCGGCGCTGCGCTCCCGTGGAAGCTCGACCTGTTCCGCGACATTGTGGAGGCGGCCGTGAAGGCGGGCGGTGCCGTCCCCGTCACCGTCAAAATGCGCAAGGGAATCGACAACGACCACCTGACGTATCTCGAAGCTGGGCGGATTGCCGCAGGCGCCGGGGCGGCAAGCATTGCTCTGCACGCCCGCACGGCATCCGAGTTTTACAGCGGGCAGGCGGACTGGTCGGCGATCACCAAACTCAAAGAGACGATTTCGGACGTACCGGTTCTGGGCAACGGTGACATTTGGAGTGGCGCGGATGCAATCCGCATGGTGGAGGAGACCGGTTGCGACGGCGTCGTGGTCGGTCGCGGCTGCCTCGGACGCCCCTGGCTGTTTGGCGACCTCGTTGCAGCATTCGCCGTGCGCTCCGGCGAACTGGACGCCGAGGCAGGTGCAGCGCTCATGGCCAAACCAAACCTTGGCGTCGTCGCGACAACCCTGCGCCGCCACACGGAGCTGCTGGCGGACTTTTTCGCGACCGAGGATCAGGACGGCGAAGAGTGGGCCTGCCGCGACATCCGCAAGCACGTGTCCTGGTATTTCAAGGGTTATCCGGTGGGCAGCGAACTCCGCTCCGCTCTGGCCAGGGTCGAAAGCCTCCAGCAGATGGATGACCTGCTTGGCGAACTCGACTGGTCAGAGCCGTACCCTGGCGACGACGCGGAGGGTCCACGCGGTCGGGCTGGACACGCGAAGCGCACCGTCCTGCCGACGGGGTGGCTGGAGAGCCGCGAATTGGCGTCAGACCATCGGGCGGAACTCTCCGAGGGCGAAGCGGACACCACGGGTGGCTGAGCTCGGTACCGAGTCGCCGCTCAACGGCTACAGCGACCACGACCGCGCGCGCTGGCTTCCAGAGGAGCACTCCAGCCGCCGAAGTGATTTCGCGCGGGATCGTGCCCGCGTCCTCCACTCGAGTGCGCTGAGACGACTCGCCGCGAAGACGCAAGTGTTGAGCCCCACCGCGGGTGTCGACAATGCTCGAAACCGCTTGACGCACTCCCTCGAGGTGGCGCAGGTTGGCAGGGAGCTTGCGTCGAGTCTTGGTCTTGACCCGGATGTCGTGGACACTGCCTGCCTCGCGCACGATCTCGGGCATCCGCCGTTCGGCCACAACGGCGAGCGAGCACTCAACGCGTGGTGTGCGGACATCGGCGGCTTCGAGGGGAATGCCCAGACGCTCCGACTTCTCACCCGCATCGAACCGAAGGTGTTTGGCCCTGACGGGCGCTCATATGGGCTGAATCTCACTCGGGCGAGCCTCGACGCGAGCTGCAAGTATCCGTGGCCGTCCGAGAGCGCGGTGGGTGACCCATCCGGCCGGGCAAAGTTCGGCTTCTATCTGGAGGACACGGCGGCGTTCCACTGGCTTCGGGAGGGCGCGCCAGACCGGCAGCTCTGCATCGAAGCGCAGGTCATGGACCTCTCCGACGACATCGCCTACTCGGTGCACGATTTTGAGGATGCGATCGTCGGCGGATACATCGACGTGCCGGCTCTCGGCGGGCGGGTCGATCACGATGAACTGGTCGACGCCATGTTCGCCTGGATCGGGGGAGAGCTGAGCCACGACGAGTTGATTGGCGCGTTCGACAGGTTGGCAGCACTGGAGTCGTGGATCGACGAGTACGACGGGACTCGCGCTGCGCAGGGCAGGCTCAAAAATCTGACGAGCCAGCTCATCGGCAGATTCGCCGGAATCGCGACGCAGGCGACGCTTGCCGCGCAGGATTCGGCGCGGCTCGTCAGGTTCGGGGCCAAGGTGATCGTCCCGAGGGAGACCCGCGCAGAAATCGCCGTACTCAAGGGCATCGTGGCGGCAAACGTCATGTCCACAAACTCCCGCAAGCCGATATACGCGCGGCAACGCGACACGATCGTGGAGCTTGCCGATGCGCTTCTCGCGCGCGGCGCGGATGCTCTGGATGCCGGGTTCGCTGCGGACTGGCACGATGCCCCAGACGACGCAGCACGCAAACGCGCCGTCGTGGACCAGGTGGCCAACCTCACCGACCAGTCCGCGAACGCCTGGCACACCGATCTGGTTGGTGGCCGAAACGGTGCGTCCGGCGCGTGAGGACGCTCGCACCTAGAATCTAGGCATGGCAGGCCTGATCCGCAGAAGCGACATCGATGAGGTGCGTTCGCGAATCAACATCGCCGATATCGTGGGCGACTACGTCACGCTCAAGAGCGCTGGGGTGGGGTCTCTCAAGGGTCTTTGCCCATTCCATGACGAGCGAAGCCCCAGTTTCCACGTGCGCCAGCAGGCCGGCCGCTATCACTGCTTTGGGTGCGGCGAGGACGGTGATGTCTTCACGTTTCTCCAGAGGATGGATCACGTCACGTTCGCGGAGGCGGTCGAGCGGATGGCCGCGCGAGTGGGCATCGAGCTCCACTACGAGGATGGCGGCACGGCGGCATCGGATCGCGGCAACCGCGCGCGACTGCTCGCGGCGAACCAGGCCGCCGCCGACTTTTTTGTGGCCCAGTTGTCCACTCCAGAGGCGGAGCCGGGGCGCGCGTTTCTCGGAACCAGAGGGTTCGATGCGGCGTCCGCAGCCCAATTCGGCATTGGGTTCGCTCCGAAAAGCTACGACGCCCTCAGTTCGCACCTGCTGACGCTCGGTTTCACTGTCGAGGAGTTGGTTGCCGCTGGCCTCGTCGGCGAGGGCGATCGCGGAACCTACGACCGGTTTCGCGGCCGACTTGTGTGGCCCATCCGCGACACGACGGGTCAAACGCTCGGCTTCGGTGCGCGGAAACTGCTGGAGGACGATCAGGGTCCGAAATACCTCAATACTCCTGAGACGGCGGTCTACCACAAGTCCCAGGTGCTCTACGGGCTCGATCTGGCTAAGCGCGACATTTCCCGCAACAAGCGCGTGGTCGTGGTGGAAGGCTACACCGATGTTATGGCCTGCCACCTCGCGGGCGTCACCACGGCGGTGGCCACGTGTGGCACGGCGTTCGGCGTTGACCACATCAAGATGATCCGGCGCGTGCTCGGCGACGTCGACAATGCGGACACGCACGGCCTCGGCGAAGTCATCTTCACGTTCGATCCGGATGAGGCCGGGCAAAAGGCCGCGAGCCGCGCATTCGCCGAGGAGCAGCGCTTTGCCGCGCAGACCTATGTTGCCGTTGCCGCCGACGGACTCGACCCCTGCGATTTGCGTTTGGCGAAGGGTGATGACGCGATTCGTCGACTCGTTGACGAACGCAAACCGATGTTCGAGTTTATGATTCGGCGAGTGCTGTCCACCTTCGACCTGGAAACCGTCGAAGGCAGGGTCGGAGCTTTGCGGGCGGCAGCGCCGGTCGTCGCGAGCATCCGCGACCCCGCAATGCACAGCGGGTACATCCGAAATCTTGCCGGCTGGATCGGTGTCGACCCCAAAGAAGTCGTTGGCGCGGTGTCCAGTGCGGCGCGCGCGAGGCCGACCCCGACTCGCGGTTCAGGCTCGGCTGAGGAAGCGTCGCGCCAGGACGGTACCAGTCAGGGCGGTGCGCGTGCGGATGGCCCGCGTGAAGCCGGGGGAGAGCCGCCGGCTGAGGTTGGCCCGTCGATCACGCAACTGCCGACCGACCCGGTGACGAGGCTGGAGCGGGATGCGCTCATGGCGGTGCTGCAGTACCCGGATGCGGTGGGTCGCGAGCTCGCCCTGCGCCTGAGCAGCGCGGCATTCACCAACTCCACCCTTGCCGTCGTGCGCGATGGCGTCGCTGCGAGCATGGACGCGTTCGCGAACCCGAACTGGGTTGATCGGGTCTCGGAGGAGGTGCCGCGGGGTTTCTCCAGCATCGTGAGCCAGCTCGTGGTTGCCCCGATTCCGGACAAGGCCGGGCGGGAGCTTTCGATCTATTGTCGGGGCGTTGTCGCTTCGCTCATCGGGCGCGATCTTCTCGCCAAGAAAGCGGAACTGCTCGGCAGATTGCAGCGAACAGACGCGTCAACAGAGCCGGATCGGTACCGAGAACTCCAGCGAGAACTCATGAGCGTCGAGGCAGAGCGGCGCGTACTTCTCGAGGATTAGGTTGCAGAACAATAAACATTGGGCCGCATTCCCTTCCTCAAAGTCCGCAGCGAGGCAAATTCGTGTTATCAAGGTGATATACAGATGACCCTTGGCGTTCCTCAGTGTCCGCCACGGCGCAAACCCCACTGCGGTCCACTTTGGCTGCGGTGGTATCTCACAACAGAGAGAGGTATCCGGATATGACATCCGCATCCACGATCCGAAAGCGGTCGCTTGCCGTGCTCAGTGGCGTTGCCGTCGCTGCACTCGCGCTCAGCGGCTGCGCAGCAGGGACCAATTCCGGTAATTCCGGTTCATCGGGCACGATCACCGTTGGTACGACCGACAAGGTCACAACGCTTGACCCTGCTGGCTCGTACGACAATGGCTCGTTCTTCATCATGAACAACGTGTTCCCGTTCCTGATGAACTCCGACCCAGGTAGCTCAGACGTTCACCCCGACATTGCGGAGTCCGCCGAGTTCACCTCACCCACCGAGTACACCGTCAAGCTCAAGCCGGGTCTCAAGTGGGCGAACGGGCACGACCTCACGGCTTCGGACGTCAAGTTCAGCTTCGACCGTCAACTGAAGATCGCCGCGGACAATGGTCCGTCGACCCTTCTCTACAACCTCGACAGCACCGAGGTGACCGATGACCTGACCGTCGTCTTCCACCTCAAGGCAGCCAACGACCAGATCTGGCCCCAGATCCTGTCGAGCCCAGCGGCGCCGATCGTTGACGAAGAGGTCTTCTCTCCTGATGCCGTGACCACGGACCAGGACATCGTTGACGGAGACGCCTTTGCCGGCCCGTACACGATCTCGAGCTACAAGTTCAACGAGCTTGTTCAGTTCAAGGCATACGACGGCTACCAGGGTCTCCTCGGCAAGCCGAAGACGGCCACGATCAACCTGAAGTACTACGCCGACCAGTCGAACATGAAGCTGGACGTTCAGGAAGGCAACATCGACGTCGCCACCCGCAGCCTGTCTGCGACCGACATCGACAGCCTCTCCTCGAACGACAACGTGACGGTACACAAGGGACCGGGTGGAGAGATCCGCTACATCGTGTTTAACTTCGACACGATGCCGTTCGGCGCCAAGGCCGAGGGTGCTGACGCAGCGAAGTCGCTTGCCGTGCGCCAGGCCATTGCCGACCTCATCGACCGTGACGCGATCGCGAACCAGGTTTACAAGGGCACCTACCTGCCGCTGTACTCCTACGTTCCGGCCGGTCTGACCGGTGCCACCGAGGTCCTCAAGGACCTCTACGGCGACGGAAGCGGTGGCCCGGATGCCGACAAGGCGAAGTCGACCCTCGAGGCCGCGGGCATCACTGAGCCAGTGACCCTCAACCTGCAGTACAACCCGGACCACTACGGTGCGAGCTCGGGTGATGAGTACGCGCTCATCAAGTCGCAGCTTGAGTCGTCGGGTCTCTTCACGGTGAACCTGCAGTCGACTGAGTGGGTCCAGTACTCCAAGGACCGCTCGGCTGACGTGTACCCGCTGTACCAGCTCGGCTGGTTCCCGGACTACTCGGACGCTGACAACTACTTGTCGCCGTTCTTCCAGACGGACAACTTCCTGAAGAACCACTTCAGCGACGCTGACGTGGACTCGTTGATCCAGGCGCAGGCTGTCGAAACTGACGCTGCCAAGCGCAAGGGCGAGATCGAGGACATCCAGGCAAAGGTGGCAGCCCAGCTGTCGACTCTGCCAATGCTCCAGGGTGCACAGGTTGTTGTCTCGGGCAAGGACGTGAAGGGCGTGGATGACACGCTTGACGCTTCCTTCAAGTTCCGGTTCAACGTACTGAGCAAGTAGTTCACTTCAAGGCGGCTACTATCGAAGTGCCGTAACAGGGGGCGGTCCGCGAAGTTGGCGGGTCGCCCCCTCACTTTTCTGGCAGTCCGTGGGCGACGATTGGCGATGATGACATCTACCGGAGTTTCCGAGGCACCCATCCCAGGGGCCGATTCGGATCAGAAGGCGCAGTCAAAAGGCTCGGGAGGTAACCTCGGCCGGTACATCATCATCAGGCTTATCCTGATCATCCCCACGGTGTTCATCCTCGTGTCGATGGTGTTCCTTCTCATGCACATGATCGGGGACCCGATTACGGCAGCATTGGGGGGACGCCTGACGCCAGACCAGCTTCAGGAACGCATCCACGCGGCCGGATACGACCGGAACATCTGGGTTCAGTACTTCGAGTACCTCGGCCAATTGGTCACCGGCAATTTCGGCACAACGATCAGCGACAATCGCCAGATCTCCGACATTCTCCTCACGTATGGTGGAGCAACACTTGAGCTCGTGTTCTACTCACTCATTGTGGCGTTCATCGTCGGTATTCCACTCGGCATGCTCGCCGCATACCTGCGCGACAAGTGGCCAGATGCGGTTCTGCGCGTCATGGCCATTCTGTTTTACGCGACGCCCGTGTTCTTCGCCGGCTTGTTGCTCAAACTAGTGTTTTCGGTGTGGTTGAAAGTTCTCCCGGTTAATGGGCGAGCTTCTACGGGGACTGAATTGAACATTCAATTCCTTGACCATCCGACAAATATTTACCTCATTGACGCTTTTCGCACTGGCAACCCGGCCGATGTCGGTGACGTGCTGGCCCACGCGATTCTTCCCGGTATCGCCCTTGGCCTCCTCACCGCGGGGATCTTCCTTCGCCTCGTTCGGTTGAACGTCATTGGAACTCTTGGACAGGACTACGTGGATGCCGCGCGTTCCCGAGGAGTGAAAGAGCTTCGCCTCGTTCGCAAGCACGCGTACAAGCCAGCCCTTGTTCCGATCATTACGGTGATCGGATTGCAAATTGCGCTCCTTCTCGGTGGCGCAGTGCTCACAGAGACGACGTTTGAGTGGAAGGGGCTCGGATTCATCCTTGTGCAGTATTTGAGCGCACGAGACTTTGTGGCGGTGCAGGGCATTGTTGCGCTGTTGGCGGTGATCGTCGCGGTGACCAACTTCATCGTGGACGTCATAGCAGCGCTCATCGACCCGAGGGTGAGGTACTGACATGACGACAACGGTCAGTGCAAAGCAAAGCTTGTGGTCACGCCTGCCGATCATCCGCCAACTCAAACAGAGTGTCGGATGGCAGCGGGGCATGCTCGTAGCCGGGCTTGTCATTATCGCGATTTTCCTTCTCACTGCTGCCTTCGCGCAGTGGCTCGCACCGTTCGGTTTTTCCCAGCTCGGCGACAGCAATGGCACATTCGGTGCGCAACTTCCGCCAGGAGGTGAGCACCTGCTTGGCACAACGGTGGGCGGGTACGACGTGCTTTCCCGGGTGATCTGGGGAGCGCAGACGGCAGTTCTCGTGATCGTCATTGCGGTAATCCTGTCGGTCTTTGCCGGGGTGTTCCTCGGCTTGGTCTCCGGCTATTTCGGAGGTTGGCTGGATCGAATTCTCGTTGTCGTTGCGGATGCGGTCTACGCGTTCCCGACGCTCCTTCTGGCCATCGTGATGTCCATTGTGATCTCGGGCGGACGTTCCGGGCTGCTCACTGGACTTCTGGCCGCGTCCATCTCGATCACTGTCGTGTTCATTCCCCAGTACTTTCGAGTGATTCGGTCAGAAACCGTCAGGATGAAGTCGGAAGCGTTCGTGGAGTCGGCCAAGGTTATTGGGGCAAGCAATCTGCGCGTGATGTTCCGTCATGTGTTGCGCAACTCCACGAGGACGTTGCCGCTTATCCTGACGCTGAATGCGTCAGAGGCCATCCTCACACTTGCTGGGCTTGGATTCCTCGGATTCGGAATCGAACCAACGGCGGCGGCAGAGTGGGGTTTCGATCTCAACAAGTCCATCTCAGACGTCGCGGCCGGCATCTGGTGGACTTCGGTATTTCCCGGAACGGCGATTGTCCTCGTCGTGCTCGGCATCACGCTCGTGGGGGAGAGCCTCAACGACCTCGCAGACCCTCGACTGCGCACCAGACACCGGGCCACAGCGTCTGCGGGAGTTTCCACCGAGGTTGACGAGCTGGAGGAGAACCTGTGAGTACCCCAGTGAAGGGCGTTGAAGCCCTGGAGATTGACAACCTTGCTGTGACGTTCGCGACGGATGGCGGCGATGTGCGGGCGGTCGACGGCGTCAGCCTGTCCGTTCGCCAGGGCGAGGTCCTCGCGATCGTGGGCGAGAGCGGCAGCGGCAAGACCGTGACGGCCAAAACTATTCTCGGTCTGCTCCCGGAGACGGCGACCACTTCCGGAATGGTGATGATCGGGGACGACAACGTCATCGCGGTGTCCCACAAACGGCTGAGGGAGATCAGAGGCACCGGGGCCGCCATGGTGTTCCAGGAGCCCTCCACGGCACTGAACCCCGTGTACACGGTTGGTTGGCAGATCATCGAGGGCCTCCGAGCGCACGGCAAACACAACAAGGCCGAGGCGAGGGCGAAAGCCATCGACATCCTCACCAGGGTGGGCATCCCGGATGCCGAGCACCGCATCGACTACTACCCGCACCAGTTCTCCGGTGGGCAGAAACAGCGCATCGTGATCGCCATGGCGCTTGTTCTCGAACCGGAAATCATTGTCGCCGACGAACCAACCACGGCGCTTGACGTCACAGTCCAGGCGGAGATCCTCGATCTTCTGCGGTGGTGTCGTGACGAGTTCAACGCGGCGATCGTGCTCATCACCCACAACATGGGTGTTGTGGCGGACCTTGCCGACCGGGTTGCGGTCATGTACCAGGGAAAGATCGTGGAGGAGGCCGACGCAGTCACTCTCTTCCACGACCCCAAAGACGCCTACACGAAGCGGCTTCTAGCCGCCGTGCCGTTCATCGGGACAGGAACGGCGAAAACGAGGGAGCGCGCCCTGGAGCGCGCTACGGCTGAGGATTCTGAGCCGCTTGTCGTCGCGACGGATCTTGTGATCGAGTATCCGGGTCGTCTCGGTCGGGGCGGATTCCGCGCCGTGGATGGTGTGAGCTTCCAGATCGGTGAACGCGAAGTGCTCGGCCTCGTCGGAGAGAGCGGATCCGGGAAGACCACGACCGGGCGGGCAATCGCTGGGCTCACCAAAATCACCGGTGGCTCGCTGAAGGTGCTCGGTCAGGAGATGCTCGGGGTTCACGAGCGCACGTTCCGACCCCTGCGCCACGACATCGGTTTCGTGTTCCAGGATCCCGCGACAAGCTTCAACCCGCTCCTGACTATCGCCGAGTGCGTCGCAGAGCCGCTCATCGTGCATGCCGAGGCGGGGGATGCTGCATCAGCCAGGTCCCGCGTCGACGAATTGCTGGAGGCCGTGCAGCTTCCGAAGAGTTTTGGGGATCGCTATCCGCACGAGTTGAGCGGCGGCCAACGCCAGCGGGCGAGCCTCGCGCGCGCGATTGCGTTGAAACCCAAGCTTCTCATCGCAGACGAACCGACGAGTGCGTTGGATGTTTCCGTGCAGGCTCGTGTGCTCGAATTGTTCGCCGAAATCCAGCGGGAGTTTGGTTTCGCCGCACTGTTCATCAGCCACGACCTCGCGGTTGTCGACCTGCTCGCCGACCGCATCGCAGTTCTGTACAAGGGCAAACTCGTCGAGGAAGGGACGGGAGAGGAAGTGCTCGTCGCTCCGAAGCACCCGTACACTCAACGTCTCCTGGCGTCGCTGCCGGTTCCCGACCCGATTTTGCAGGCGAAGAGGCGTGAGGAGCTTCACCGTCTGCGGGCAGCTGAATTGACCGGGACGGACGCGTGAGTACACCAGTTCCTGTAGTTGAGGCCACCGACCTCTCCATTCGCTATTACTCGAAGGATGTTCGGTCGCGCTTTATCGCCGTCAACGGGGTGAGTTTTTCGCTCGACGAGGGGGAGATCCTCGGTCTCGTCGGTGAGTCCGGCTCGGGCAAGTCGACACTCGCAGGGACGCTCGCACTCGCCGGAGACCATGGCGTGCAGAGCGTTGCGGCACCGCACATTTGCGGGGGCTCTGTGAAGCTGTTTGGGACGGAATTGCGCGGCATCAGAGCCAGGGCCAGGGACCGGCTCAGGCTGAAGGTGGGCTACCTCTCCCAAAACGGCGCAGAAGTGCTGGATGCGCGGCTGACGGTCGCCGAAAATATTGCAGAGCCGATCTTTTCCAGAGACCGTCGTTTCAGCTCACGCGAAGCCGGCCAGGCCGTTGCCACCCTGGTGGATGCCGTTCGGCTGCCGCTCGGGCTCATGACGAGATACCCATACGAGTTGAGCAGTGGGCAGCGTCAGCGAGTGGCGTTGGCGCGGTCTCTCATCCTGGAGCCGCAGCTGCTCATCGCCGATGAGCCCACACGCGGTGTGGATGTCACGGTGCGAACCGGGGTCCTCGATGTGCTTCGCGAACTGCGAGCCGAACGAGGGTTTTCGGCCATCATTATCAGCAGCGACCTTGCCGTTATCGAGTACGTTTCCGAGCGTGCACTCGTCCTAAGCCGTGGAAATGTCATCGGGCTTGGCCCCATCAATGGGGTACTGTCTGAGCCAATTCACCCCTATCTGAAGTCCCTCGCGGCGTCGCGATTCGATACAGTCGGTGCATGACTTCGAGTGGGGGCTCGTTTCAGCACCGTGTTGTGCTGTCGTCCCCGGCTGAGGATTTGCCGCCAGAGCGGCGTCCGCGCCCGGGGCCGATCGCTGTGCTCCCGGAACCTGAAGAGTTTTTTGTCTCCGCAATTGAGAGCGCAGGCGGCACCGTTGCGCCACTGTCGGAGGAGACGAGGGGAGTCGTCTGGCTCTCCTATGATCGGGCGGCGGAATTCTCTGGAATTCTCGAACGCTTCCCCAATGTCGATTGGGTTCAGCTTCCGTTTGCCGGGGTAGACGCTTTCGCCCCCAATTTCGCGGGGCGCTCCCGGCACGAACGTCCACTCTGGACGAGTGCGAAGGGCGCATACGCCGAACCTGTCGCTGAGCACACGATTGCTTTGGCCCTGGCCTTGATGCGCGAACTGCCGATGCGGGTGGTTGCCAGGTCGTGGGGCCCCAAGCTCGGCGCCTCGCTGTATGGCGCCAACGTGGTCATCATCGGTGCTGGTGGTATCGCACAAGAGCTTCTTCGCCTTCTCGAACCGTTTCGGACGAACGTCACCATTGTCCGCCGCGGTTCCGCTCCGATGGACGGAGCTCAACGCACGGTCACAAGCGAACACTTGGGTGAGGTGTTGCCGGAGGCCGATTTGGTCGTGGTCGCCGCGGCCATGACGGGGCCGACCACGCAGCTCATCGGCGCCGAAGAACTCGCGGCGATGAAGCACACTGCCATCCTCGTGAACGTCGCGAGAGGCGGACTCGTCGATACGGATGCACTGACCGCAGCACTGGCCGCCGAAACGATTGCGGGCGCAGGCCTCGACGTCACCGAACCGGAACCGCTGCCGGACGGGCATCCGCTCTGGTCTGAACCCCGTGCCATTATTACGCCGCACAGCGCCGACACGCCTGAAATGACGGCACCGCTGCTGGCGGAGAGGGTAAAGACTAACGTTCGAGCGTTTCTGAACAACTCGAAGTTCGAGGGAATAGTAGACCCGGAGGCAGGATATTGACTCTGTTATGGGCAGGTTCGTACACCGACAATATGGGCGGGTTCTCTCGCGGAATATCCTCGGTTCGTTTGGCGGAGAAGGGGTTGCAGTACGCCGGGTTTGGCGTCGCCACTTCGTCGCCGTCTTACCTCATCCACTCGCCGGTTCCCGGGGTCATCTACGCCGTGGACGAGGCGAATGGTCGCGTCGAAGCATTTCACCGCAAGCCCAAGTCCACGGTGCTGACGCCGATGGGCGGGCAAGCCACCTCTGGGACTCTTCCGTGCCACCTGGCAGCAACCGCCGAGTGGCTGTATGCAGCCAACTACGGCACTGGCCAGGTGGATGTTTACCCGTTGGGTGCGGACGGCACGATTGGCGAGCTTCGGCAGACCGTGTCTTCCACCGGCAAAGGGCCGAGGCCTGAGCAGGATGGCCCGCATGCGCATTCCACTTTGGCTTTCGGCGACACCGCGATTGTGGCGGATCTCGGCACCGACCGCGTGAATGTGTACCGGTGGGCTGAGGGGCAACTCGCGCTGGACTCGTCCGTCGAATTGCCACCCGGCACCGGACCGAGAGATTTTGCCGTCTCGCCTACGGCGGGAAAAATCTATGTCGTCGGAGAACTCGGTGGCACCATCTTTACGCTCGGTGGTGGTCGCAATCTTCAGGTGGTGAACTCTGGCGAATCAGGCGCGGCGCCTGGGGATCACGCGGCTGGTCTCGCGGTCGATGTCACCGGACGTTTCCTCTACACGGCGATGCGCGGATCCAATCGGATCGTCGCCATCGATGCGGCAACCCTGAAGCCCATTGCGGATTTGCCGAGCGGTGGTGATCGGCCGCGCAGCCTGTGCGTTGTCGGAAATTTGCTGCTCGTGGCGAACCAGACGTCCGGGACCATCGCGGCCTTCCAGTTGGACCCGAACACGGGGGTTCCGATGATGGTCGGCACTCCGCTGTTCATCGACTCGCCTACGTGCCTCCTTCCCGACTTCTCCTAACGCGGTTTCGGTTCGTCGGGGAATTGCGGGAGCACAATCTTTGCTAAAGTGACTAGCTGAATCGCCATTCCTCGATAGCTCAATTGGCAGAGCAGCCGGCTGTTAACCGGCAGGTTCTTGGTTCGAGTCCAAGTCGGGGAGCAAACGCACCACCGAACCGCTTCGAGTGATGGGTACTCCCTGCGGAGTATCCGTTCACTCCGCAGAGCGGATGCCGGTATCACGCCGCCCAACTACGCTCTACTCATGCCCCAGTCCGCCGCACCGCTCCGTGGCTCCCCGAGTGGGAGCAACCCCCGGAGTGCGGCGATGGCTGCGTGGGCTCACGGATTCGATTCCGACCTCGCACCGCGGTGGGCGGGCCCGCCACGCTGGCCCGGCTTGTGGATCCCGGTCATTGTTTCCCTGGCCATTCAGGTGGCCCCACTGTTCTTCCTCCTGCGTTTCAACACCCGACTGCCCACGCTGGACAGCCCCGGGGAATTCCTCCTCGCCGTGGGCATCCTGTCGATCGGGCCCATCGCGCTCATCGCCGCCCGCCGATTCCCTGGCCCGGTGGTCGCCATTGTGGCCGCTGCCGCCGCGCTCGCCATCCTCTACGGGGGCGAAGATTGGCCACCATACGTGTCCCTCGGGTTCGCGATCATTGCCGCAATTGTCGGCAGTGCGCGAATTTGGGCCTGGGTCTCCGTCGCGATCGCCTGGGTGACGACGCTCGTGGTCGCGCTGAGTTTCGGAACCAGTTGGGCTCCCGTGCGCATCACCGGGGTCACTCTCGGAATTTTGGTGTTCTTTGGAATTGGCGAAGCCATCCGCGGACGTCGGGAACACTTTGAGGAATTTCGTCGACAGGCAACCCAGCGACGGTTGAGCGCCGAACAGGCGGAGCGAGTGAGGCTCGCGCGCGAACTCCACGATGTGCTCGCCCACTCCCTGAGCCAAATCAATGTGCAGGCAGGAGTCGGCCTTCACCTCATGGCTTCGCAGCCGGAGAAGGCCGCGGACGCTCTCGCAAACATCAAACTCACGAGTAAGACTGCCCTCGACGAGGTGCGTTCGGTCCTGGGAATTCTCCGCGCTGATGGTAATCCGGATGCCCCGCTGGTTCCCGAGCCGGACCTGTCGCGCCTGGCAGGGCTGGCGGCATCCGTGACGCAGCAGGGCGTTGCCGTGACGATGGAGGAAGACCTCACCACGATTCCTCCCGCCGCGATTCAGTTGGCAATTTTTCGGATCGCTCAGGAGTCACTCACGAATGTGGTTCGGCACGCGCAGGCAACCAGTGCCACGGTCACGCTCCACGAGGATCACGGAGAATATGTGCTCACCATCTCGGACAACGGCACGGCAGCCCCCTCGGGCACCGAGCCGGGCCGCGGGCTGCTCGGCATGAGGGAGCGCGCAGAGCTGTACGGCGGAGCTTTCCGCGCAGAGCGCCGGGCACAGGGAGGGTTCGAGGTGGAAGCCAGATTTCCGATTCCGGAGGCGCGAGCATGACGATCAGCGTGGCGGTGGCCGATGACCAGCAGCTCATCCGCGCCGGGTTCCGTTCCCTTCTGGAGGCAGAGCCTGACTTCGTCGTGGTTGGCGAAGCCGCGACGGGCGCCGAGATCGTCGACCTTGTGTCTCGAACCCACCCCGACGTGGTCCTCATGGACATCCGGATGCCGGACGGCGACGGACTGTGGGCGACAGAACAGATCGTTCAAAACCCGGACCTTGCAAGCACCCACATTGTGATTGTGACCACGTTCGAACTCGACGAGTACGTCGGCAGGGCGATCCGCGCCGGAGCGAGTGGTTTCCTCGTCAAGGACACGGAGCCCGTGGAGTTGCTTCGGGCTGTGCGCGTGGTCGCCTCAGGGGATGCCCTGTTGTCTCCTGGCGTCACCCGCCGGCTTCTGGAGCGGATTGCCGGTGGTTTGAAAGAACCTGGCGACACCAGCGCGCTTGAGTTGCTGACGACGCGGGAGCGGGAGGTACTCGGACTGGTCGGTCAGGGACTCACGAATGACGAGATCGGACGGGAGTTGTTCCTCAGCCCGTTGACGGCGAAAACTCACGTGTCGCGAATCATGTCCAAACTGGGGGCACGAGACCGCGTTCAACTCGTCGTCGTCGCCTATGAGACCGGGTTGGTCAGGGCGGGCTTCACGGAGTAGTCCCCACCAGCCTGAGTGCGCCGAACGGAGTAGCGAAAGTGTCTCCGGCGGGCAGATTCGCCGCAGACCGCGCGCGAGGAAGCTGTGTATGGGGGCCACATCGGCCTTCACAGTCAAGAAGGAGAAACGTGTTCACGTCACTCGCATTATTGGGACCGGTTGCTCACGGGGCGATCGGATTCTGGTGGTTGCATTTGCTCATTCCCGTGTTCTGGGTGCTCGTCTTTGTGCTTGTGTTCGGTATCTTCGGCCGTCGCATGCGCAGGTCCGCCTGGCAGCACGGTGGGTTCCACCACAGCCCCGTGCGGTCCGCTGAGGCTACGCTCGCCGAGCGGTTCGCCCAAGGCGACATCGACGAGAAGGACTACCGCGCACGCCTCGAGGTGCTGCGCGCCAATTCGCCAGCTCGCCCCTAAGCCCTGAATCGGATGGCGTCGGGATTCTCCGGCGCCATCCGGTCGGGTAGCCTCATTCTGCGCCGTCGTGTTTTTGCCATTCACTTCGGTTCGGATGCGCCGGCCACGCTGGTGAAGTCGGCTGGTGAGGTCGGGAGGGTTGAGTGGGGAAAGCGGCGAGGAGCAGTGAAGACTCTGCGGCCATCCGTGCCGGACTTGCTGTTGGACTTTCTGCCGCCGCCTACGGCGTCTCCTACGGAGCACTCGCCGTGGCGGCCGGGCTTGACGTGTGGCAAACCTGCGTCATGAGCCTTCTCATGTTCACCGGAGGGTCGCAGTTCGCGCTCATCGGCGTTCTGGCGACCGGAGGTGTTGCTGCCGGCCCGACGGCTATTGCCAGTGCCGCAATTCTGGGCATCCGCAACGGCATCTACGGCGTGAGGGTGTCTCCGATCATCGGTGGGCGTTGGTGGCGGAAAGTGGCTGCCGCCTGGGTGACAATCGATGAGACCACAGCGGTCGCCACGAACCAGCCCACGAAGTCCAGCCAGCGTCTCGGCTTCTGGACTACAGCAGCGGCCACGTTCATCGGCTGGAATCTGACGAGCCTCATCGGTGCACTCATCGGGGATGCTCTCGGAGACCCGCGAGCGTGGGGGCTGGATGCTGCAGCGGCTGCCGCGTTTGTCGGTCTGCTCTGGCCACGCCTGCGTCAGCGTCAGACCATGGCGGTTGCCGCTGCGGCTGCCGTGGTCGCCATCGTCCTCACGCCGGTGCTGATCCCTGGGCTCCCGGTGCTCGTCGCCGGGGTGGTGGCCGTCGTCGTTGGCGTATTCAACTGGTGGGGTAACTCTGAGCCGCCACTGGTTCCCCTGGAGAGGGAGGGCATATGACTCTCTGGCTCATTGTGATTGTCGCCTCGCTCGCGTGCCTCGCGCTCAAATTTGCCGGGTACCTTGTCCCGTCGTCCGTTCTGGACAAGCCAGCCCCCTCGCGCATTGCGAATCTCCTCACCGTCGCGCTCCTGTCGGCGCTCGTGGCAGTGCAAACCCTAGGGTCGGGCACGGGTCTTCAGTTTGACGCTCGTGTGCCAGCACTTCTCGTCGCCATTGTGTTGTTCGCACTGCGAGTGCCGTTTGTTATCGTCGTCGTGATGGCGGCGGTGACGGCCGCGCTCATCAGGCTGAGCGGCTGGGGCTGAGTGGGTTTTGGGGAACCGGCCGCGCCGCTACCCTTCCGGGTGATCTTCGCCCGGCATCCAGCTGAGGTTTGGGACACCCCAGCCGTTCTTTTTCACCGCTTTGCGCGCGTGGCGGCCCTCGTCATAGTTGAGCCGGTCCGCGTACAGTACGCCGTCCAGATGGTCGTACTCGTGCTGAAAGATTCGCGCGAGCCAGCCGGATGCGCGTAGCTCGAACGGTTCGCCGTCAACGTCCAGGGCCTGGAGGATTGCCTTGTCAGCCCTGCGCAGGGCAAACCGTTCCCCCGGGATCGAGAGGCAGCCTTCGGCCTCGGCCTCGTCATCTGGTTCACCAACAGGAACCGGGGAAATCCACAGGGTGGGGTTGATCGCTGCACCACTGGAGTGCACGCCATCGTCGTCCGTCCAATCAAAGACGAAGATGCGCAATCCGACGCCAACTTGAGGTGCCGCCAGACCGACGCCGGGGGCCGCTTTCATGGTCTCGACGAGGTCAGACACGAGCGTTCGCAACGTGTCGTCGAATTCGCTCACCGGGGCGGCGGGGGAGTGAAGCACCGGGTCTCCGGTGATGAGGATGGGGAGAACGGCCATTCGCCAAGAATATCGTGGCTGCACCGGGTAAAGTCATGGGGTGCCAGCAGAGTTGAGCGACCTGACAGCTCATTTTGTGACGCTTACGCCAAACCAGTGGGCGGGCATCCCTGTCGCGCTTTTCGCCGCCGCATTTCTGGCCTTGGGAGCGCAGTTCCAGCACCGTGGTGTTGGCCGAGTTGAGGCGGACACCGGGGAGGTCGATGCGAGCCCTGGACTGAGCCCACGGCAGTTACTCCTTCTTCTCGCGCGGCCGTCCTGGGTTATCGGCACCGTCATGCTCGGTCTCGCCGTCCTCCTCCAGCTCACGAGCCTGTATCTTGCTCCCATCATTGTGGTGCAGCCGCTTGGTGCTACGGCCCTCGTGATCACGGCGGTCGTGAATGCGCGAGTGTCGAAGGTGGCGCTAGACCGCAAGTCAATTCAGGCGATCGCGTTTTGCGTTGGCGGTGTCGGCCTGTTTGTCACGGTCGCGGCGTTCACCGCGAAGTCGAGCCCCATCAATACCGCGCAACTCGGGGTGATTCTGGCCATTCTCGGTGTGATCACCATGGGCTTCTCGCTCGCGTTCGCGTTCCTGCGGGACCGATTCAAAGCGATCATGTTCATTCTCGGAGCCGGGGTTTTGTACGGTTTCGTAGCAACACTCGCCAAGGTGGTCATCGACCGCGCGAAGACCGGCGACTTCGAGTGGTTGACGGTTACGTGTATTGTCGCGTTGCTCGCTGCCGCAATTCTGGGCGGCTACTTCGTTCAGAACGCCTACTCTTCTGGGCCCCCAGACCTGGTGATCGCCGGACTCACCGTCGTGGATCCGCTCGTCGCGGTCACGATCGGGATCGTCGTGTTGCAGGAGGCGGCCGGCGCCCCCTGGTATGCGGTGGTCGCGTACCTTGCGGCGGGGGCCCTCGCGGTGTTCGGCGTTTTCCAGTTGGCGAAACACCATCCGCAAGCCCAGCACTAGGCTGGGACTAACGCCTACCGCACGAGGGATCACCCACATCTTGCCTAAAGCCCCAACCAGTTCAACGCCCGGTAAAGCCGCGCCGTTGCGCGTACTCATCGGCGCCGACACGTTTCCGCCGGATGTGAACGGTGCCGCGAGTTTCACGTCCCGCCTCGCAGCGGGGCTGGTGGAGCGCGGCCACGAAGTGTTTATCGAGGCGCCGGCGGCAGATCGCCACCACGGGGTGTTCGTTGAGGAACACCATGGCGAAAAATTCGTCGTGTACCGCGTTTATTCCTGGCGGTGGTATCCGCACGACTGGCTTCGGTTCGTCCTTCCGTGGCGCAGCCAGGCGCATGCTGCGCGCATCCTGGACGAGGTGAAGCCGGATGTCGTGCACATCCAGTCGCACATTTTGATCGGGCGCGGGCTTGCCAGGCAGGCGGCGCTTCGTGGGATCCGGGTGGTCGCCACGAACCATTTCATGCCGGAGAACCTGATCCAGCACACGCTGTTGCCCAAATTTTTGCGCAAGACGGCAATCCAGATCGCGTGGAAGGATGCCTCCAAGACGTACCACCTCGTGGAGTCAATCACGACGCCGACGCGGAAGGGTGCAGAGTTTCTGGAGGAGGCGACCGACCTCACTGGCGTGCACGCCATCTCCTGCGGGATCAATGCTGGCGAGTACACGCCTAAGTTTGGGCCGAAGACAGACAACCGCATCCTGTTCGTGGGCAGGGTAACCGGCGAGAAGCACATTGACGTGCTCATTCGGGCGGTGGCAAAACTTGACCCTGAGTTGGACGTGAAGCTGGAGATTGTCGGCGACGGTGACCTGAGAAACCAGATGACCAAGCTTGTGAGCGAGTTGGGCGTGGCCGATCGTACAACGTTCACCGGATATGTCACGGATGAGCAGTTGAAGGCCGCATATACGAACGCCACGGTGTTCGCGATCCCGTCGACGGCGGAGTTGCAGAGTATTGCCACCATGGAGGCGATGGCGTCCGGGTTGCCCGTGGTCGCGGCGAACGCGATGGCGCTGCCGCACCTCGTCCACCCGGGGGAGAACGGTTACCTGTTTGAGCCTGGCGACGTGGATGACCTGGTAGCGAAACTCACCATGGTGCTCACGGCATCCGACGAGCAACTTACGCGATTGAAGCGCAACAGCCTGAAGTTCATTGCGCCACACGATATCGAGCGCACACTCACGACCTTCGAGAGACTGTATCGTGGTGAAACGGTGACCGACCCGGTCACCGAGGTGTCGCTGGACGAGTCTGCTTCCTGAGGCTGGTCCGCGGCGCGGGGCGGTAGCTCAGCTGGTTAGAGCAGCGGACTCATAATCCGTCGGTCACGGGTTCAAGTCCCGTCCGCCCTACACGAAATCGAGATGGTTGTGTTG